>OBYZ01000066.1_pt1:0-137500 | contig 138562 bp, 123 predicted proteins | sample 1501501 | NCBI WGS metagenome assembly OBYZ01 (sample SAMEA2580213, study PRJEB22360) | human gut metagenome | biome: human gut; feature: human-associated habitat; material: faeces | place: Denmark | collected 2008/2010
CTGTGATTTTCTCGTTTTTTCTCATAACTTGCGCTCCTTTCTTCGGTTTTAGGTTGTGTGTTCTAAGAGACTTCCCAACCGCTTGATTAAGAAGTCTTTTAGAGCATACAACACCGGCAGCCAGCTTGTAAAGTTTGTACTGCCGACCGGCAAAGGAGTTGGGCTTCTTTTTTGCCAGTTCTTCAAACAGCAGATCCACCGGGTTCTGGTATTCCTCGTCATCCTCCAGCACCTGCATGGTGTTCAGCATTTCCAGCAAGGTTGCGAAGTTTTGCTCCTCCACCGGGGCTTCATAATGCAGATAGGCGATAAGCGCAGTCAGCAAAAGACGTTCACTTTTTTCCCAGAAAGGGTCCCCGCCGGACCCTTCGCCCTTGGTGTTGGTCATCAGGGTCGTGACCAGTTTCAGAATGTCTTTTTCGCTGTGAACATAGGCAAAGGGGTTATAGTGCATGGACTTTTTGAAGTTTATGGTGTTCAGGATCTTGACCTTGTAGCCGTTCTTCAACATTACGTTGCCACATTCAAGCACGATAGTTCCTTTGGGGTCAGTGACCACATAGGAACTATGACATTGTAAAAGGTTGGGTTTAAGCCAAAATCTCGTCTTGCCGCTGCCGGAGCCGCCCACCACCAGCACATTTTTGTTCCGGGCGTTTTTGGGGTCCGGTGGGCGGTTGGACATCATCAGCCGTTCCGTTTTGGTCAGGATAATGTTGTCGGCAAACTTGGGAGCCATGAACGGCTCAATGTCCTTGGCGGTGCCCCACCGGGCAGAGCCATACTCCATGCCGTGGCGGTACTTCTTGGCGTTTTTGCCACGCAGATAGACCGCCAGCCGTAACCCTGCGCCACAGCACAGACCCACCAGCAAATCAAGCGGATGCAGGCTGGGCAGAGGGTTTGCAAATGCCACCGGGATTGTACCCATCATGGACATAATCTTATCGCCCAGTTCTTTGCCCTCGGCAAGTCGCCACGCTTCTCCGAAATTCGTTGCTACCAGACCCAGCAGGATATAGGGCAGACACAGCGCCAGCAGTTTTGTCAGCTTTTTCGTGGTCACAGTCCACGCTCCTGTTCCTTGTGCCGGACTTTGCCGGGGAGTTCTGCCGCTGCCTGCACCAGTTCATGCAGTTTTGCCAGCATCGAGGGGCGTTTGTCCTTGTTCAGCAGGGATGCCGAATATTCCTTGAACGCCGAGTGAAAGGCTTCTGCGTCCGGGGCTTTGAAAAAGACCAAGTACCGGGGCGGCACCTCGGAGGTGTCCTTGCGGATGGCGTAGTCAATGCCGTACTTTTTGGCATAGCGTTCCAGCCCACGGATGCCGGTCTTGCTGATCTCCACGCTGGACACACCCCGGTTCTGCCGCAGGAGGGTGCGGACGCTTTGTCTGCCTTGGGATGCCTTGGACTGGTACAGCCGAAACGCTGCCTTGACCGCCCGTAGGACAGTCCGGGCAGACAGCTTCGTGGTGGAGATCATAATGTTGAATGATTTCTGTTCGATTTCTTCCTGCACTGCCATCACCTCCCGTGCAGCAGCGTACTTTTAGCGGTCATGCTCTGTCGGGGGCTTAGTTCGGGGCTTTTCTGACGGAGGTTCATCGGGCACCGGAAGTACCAGCAGACGGTTGCCCAATTTCAGAAAGGCTTCCGGTTGATGGAAAAGCTGCTCGTACTTCTGCGCCAGTTCCGGGGTCAGGGATGCGAAATCTTCCTCGCCCAGCCCCACCACGAGAAAAGTCCCGGCAACGGCATCGTACATCTGCCCGTTCTCATCCCGCAGGGCACGGTTCAGGGGTAGTCCCATGAGCTTGCCGTCATCGTTATAAACGATGGCAACCGGGTCGGCAAAGGGATAGCTTGCGCCGATGGAACCGCCCACCGCCTGCTGCAAAGCCTTCAGGTCGTTATCAATCTCGACCTGCTGTGGATACTGTCCCGGCGCAATTTTCAGCACCGACAAGGTGTTTTCAGCCATGCGAATCCTCCTTTCCGTTCAGTCCGATCTCACCGCTCCGTGCCGCCTGCATCAAAGCCGTCACGAAGAAACCGAAAAAGGCACCAGCTTCAAAAAATGCGAAACCGATAAAAAAGTTCAGCATGACACACCTCAGTCGATGCAGATGCAGGGCAACTTCTGGTCGTCTGCCATCAGGGTGATGCTGTGGCTTGCCAGATACTTCTGGAACAGGTAGACCTCATCAATGGTCAGCGAGATGACCTCGCCGTCCATGTTGGTGCGGACCAGAATCACCGGGCCGGTCAGGTAGTGCTTGCCGCCCATCTTCAGCACCTGCGCCGGATTGTAGCAGAGCAGCAGTGAGGTATCAGGGAGGTTCAGGCAAGCATCATCCTCCTCAAAGCAGGGCAGGATGCCGGGAGCCTCGTCCAGCGTGATGACGGTCAGCTCCATATCCGGGGCAATGGCTGCGAGGTAGACCTCGCAGCCCCGGTTTGCCGCCAGTGCAGCGCAGATACGCACGTCAATGGTGATTTTCTCGGAGCGGATGGTACAGGTAGCGTTGTTTTTCATAGGCGTTTCTCCTTTTGTTTGCAAAAGAAAAAGACCCCATCGGGTCTTTCGTTACGGTATAAGTCAGCGTTCATTCTGCCGCTGCTGTTTACGTTGCCACTGATCCAGCAGCTTGATGATAGTGTCCTCCATCTGTTTTGGGGTGTAGCTGCGAGGGAAATATTTCCGCAGGGTGTCGTTTTTGATAACCACCTTGTCCAGCTCGTCCTTTTTCTCTTCTCCCATGACCGCAAAGGCAACGTCATACGAGAAGTGCCCTTCCTGCGCCAGCTTTTTAAGCCGCTGCGCTTGGGAAAGGGACGGCGCATTCTGGGTGTCTTGCATCGCTTCTAAAAAATCCCGCTGTTGGTTCGTGTCGAGATACGACAGCTCCACAGCGGGATTGAAGGCAATCTTCTTTTCGTCCACCATGTCCAGCAGTTCAGGTACAAGGTTGGTCAGGCGGATATAGCGTCGAACAGTATCACCGCTTATGCCTTGGTCTTTGGCAACTGCATCATCGCTGCGGAACTTCGCCGCAACTTGCGGCGAAGTTAAATCCGACCTAGCACCTTGATTTTTTAGAGCTTCCAGCTTCATTTTGTAGGCGAAAGCCCTTTCACTGGGCAAGATGTTCTCACGCTGGAGATTGCTGTCCACCATGAGCAAAACAGCGGCATCATCGTCCATCTGACGGACAATGACCGGCAGGGTTTCCAGCCCGGCAAGCTGTGCAGCGTGTTGGCGGCGGTGCCCGGAGATGATCTCATAGCCACCTTCCGGGCGTGGACGTGCAATCAGCGGAGAAAGCACGCCGTACTGTTCTACACTTTCCACCGTGCGCTGCATGGATTCATCGTCCAAAACCTTAAAGGGGTGGTTTTTGAAAGGAAACAGCTCTCCAATAGGAATCTGCTGCACCTGTTCCCGCTGCTGCTCCTGCCGGGATTCTTCGGTGGAGAAAATGTCATCTGCCCCTCTCAGCGACACGTTTAAGCTGTTTTTCGGCATTAGTCAGCACCTCCTTTGCGATGGAATGATAGGCTTCTGCCACTTTGCCTTTCGGGTCATACTGGAAAATGCTTTTTCCGGTCGTGCTGGTTTCGGCAGCGCGGACAGAACGGGGAATTGTCTGGTCGAACACTTTCAAATGCTTTCCGTAGGCTTGCCGAATCAGATTGCTGATTTGCTGCCCATAGATGGTGCGGCTGTCCGTCATGGTGAGCAGGATGCCCTCAATTTTCAGTTTCGGGTTTATCTGCCGCCTTACTTTCTGCACGGTTTGAAGCAACTGCTCCAGCCCTTTTGCCGAAAGATATTGTGCTTGCACCGGAATCAGTGCGGAATCTGCCGCTGCCAGCGCATTGACCGTCAGCATACCGAGAGAGGGAGTGCAGTCAATCAGAATATAGTCGTACTCGCGTTTTGCGCTTTCCAACACCTGTTTCATCACTTTCTCCCGGCTCATGGTATTCACCAGAGCCACTTCCAGTCCGGCCAGTTCGATGTTGGCCGGGATAAGGTCAACGCCCTCCGCATGGTGCAAAATCCCTTCGCCGGGTGGAATACACTGGTCGTTCATGGCTTTCTGCATAAGAGTGGAGAGTGTAGTGGGCAGTGTATCCGGGTCTTGCCAGCCCATACTGACAGTAAGCGAACCCTGTGGGTCAGCGTCCACAAGCAGAACTTTCTTGCCCTCCATTGCAAGCCCTACGCCCAAATTTTCACAGGTGGTGGTTTTGCCCGTGCCGCCTTTCTGGTTGATAACGGCTATCGTTGTTGCCTTTTTGGAAATTTTCATCACCTCCGAGCTGCTAAATCATGGTTGACTTTGTTTTGATAATAGAGCTGTATTGTGGTTGGAGCATTGAATAGTGCGGCCAGAAGGTACTGCTTCATATTCCGTATCGGGGAAGTGTTCGCTGCCAGACAGTCCAGTACGAAGCGGATGTGGTCTGCATTCAACTTTTTTAGCCGACTGAGCACAACTTCGGCGGGCTTATCATCGCCAGCGATTCTTATGAGTTTACGCTTGCTGTCACAGGTGTCCACCAGCAAATCTACGATCTGATAGATGGTATCTTCATCATCCGGGTAAAGCCGGAGAAGAAGTTCTATCTCCAAAGAACGTGAAAAATATTCTTCGAGCAGTTTACGATTCTTCATTTTCTCCGATTCATCGGAAAGGATAGGATTCGTATTATTCCGCTCTGTCTTACTCTTTTTATTCTTATTACATCGTGATTTGGGCGGGTCTTGACAAGCGTTTTTAGGACTTCCAGATTCGTGATTTTCACGATTCTGGACACGCTCATTTGAAAGGTCTGACGAAAAGTTTTTCACATACACCAAACATGGCTTTCCTTGCCCTCGACGTTTTCGTTCAATCAAACCAAATTCTTCAAGTTCCCGGAGCAGTCTGGTCGCTTTGTTGTCTGCGCAACGCAAAGTCCTCTTGACATCCTCAATCGTGAAGATGATGAACACTCGGCCTTTTTTGTCAAACCATTCATTTTTGACAGAAAGGCTCATGCGGTCAAGCAGGATGCCATACAGGGTCTTTGCATCGGTTGACAGATCTTGAAACCGCTGCTCCTGAAAAAGAGCCTTTGGAATGCGGAAGAACGAAAAGAGTTCTCCGGCCTGTCCGTAAAAGTAGTCAAGGGTCATACGATTCTGTCAAGGATGAAAAACAGCGATAATTCATTGACATGGTTGACAAGTCCTCCTTATAGATAATTCGTGCAAACAAAAAGCGCAACTTCGATTGATGAAAATCGAAATTGCGCGATGTAACTTAGCCGGGGGAGAAAGGTCATTTGTCAGGGTCGGTTGACCACAATTTGACCACAAAAGAAACGAAACATCTTGACATCTAACGAAACAGAATGATAAAATAATTTTGAAATTTGATGATACTGCGTACAAGTGGTATCGGAGTGTCCATTGCGTTTTTGAGAGAAGCACAATGGGGTTCAAGAGGCCGTGAGTTCGATTCTCGCCACTCGGACCAGATGATTCCCAGTCGAACAACTGTTCGGCTGGGAATTTTTTTGTTTTTCGGAAGCAGACGCTTCGGAAAGATTAAAATAAATAAGCATTTCCGTGTCTGCGATCTCGATGCGATTTACAAAGGTATCAATGATCCTGCGGTTATAATCCTCGGTACGTTCATTGGGAGAGATAAGGAACTGCTCCAATAGGAAGAGGATGCGCTCACGATCCAGAACGAGTGGATGAACTTCTTTCAGGGATTCTAATTGATAGTTGAGGGTGCTTTCCTGCTGCTCCAAGTCAGCAAGGCGGGCGGACAGACGAGAGCTGGCAGTACCGTTTTCAATGGATTCAATGATATTGTTGATTTTTCGGTGCACATCAGCCAGGTTTTGCTCTAACATTGCACGCTCTGGATCGGGCTGGTTGACATCTGCCTGCTGTGCAGCGGCAATAGCGTCGGCCAGATCTTCAAGAGTGTCTGGACGAAGGATATTTTCACAGATGGCATTGACCACAAGATTCTCGGCAACATCTTTTTGGATGTTTTTCTTTTTGCAGGTACCGCCATCAGCTTTATTCCCGCAAGCATAGTAATAGTAAACATCGTTGCGGCAGTTGTGGCCGGAGATGCCCCGCATCAGACTGTGGCAGCAACCGCAGAAAAGCTTGCCAGAGAGCAAGTAATCAGCATGGGAACTATGTGGTGCGCGGTGCTGCTTATTGAGTGTGAGCATTTTCTGAGCCCTCTTCCATAGATCATCGTCGATGATGGCGGGGATTGCCCCATCAATGCGGACATCGTAGGCCTTGCAGATATAGACACCATGATAGGCTTCATTCTGGATGATACGAGGAATGCTGCATTTGTTGAAGGCGTTGCCCTTACTGGTACGGAGCCCGGCAGCGTTCAGCTGCTCCACGATGGAAGCGCTGCTTTCTCCGGCCGCATAGTGCTCAAAGATGAATCGAATGGTCGGGGCGTTTTTCTCGTCGATAATAAATCGCTTGTGTTCATCCGTAGTAAGCCCCAGGGGGCGGCTGGGATTGATGGCTCTTCCTTTCAATGCGGATTCCCGCATACCACGCCGCATCTTTTGAGCCAGTTCTGCGGAATAGTATTCGGCCAGGGATTCCATCAGACCTTCCAGAATAATGCCCTCGGGCCCTTCCACAGAGCTTTCGGCTGCATAAAGAATGCGAACTCCGTTATCTCGCAGCTTCTTTTTGTAGACCGCACTATCATAGCGATTGCGGGCAAAACGGTCAGTTTTCCAGCAGATCACGAGATCGAACAGATGTTTGCTGCTATCTGCGATCATCTGTTGAAAAGCCAGCCTGGATTCAACACCACGGCCCGAAATGTGCCGGTCAATGTATTCATGCACGATTGTCAAGCCATGCTGCCGGGCGTAGGCTTCGCAGTCCCGGCGCTGGCCCTCGATGCTCTGCTCGGTCTGCTGGGAACCGCCGCTGTAACGGTAGTAGGCAACCAGACGGTTCCCGGGAGATACTTTCTTTTTTCTTGCCATGATTGCTCCTTGTGCGCTGAGCAGGATCATGGTACAATGAAATTGCTCAGCAGGCGTGTTTTCTTATCCTATGATTATTCTCCGACAGACAGATTCCCCATCTGGCCCCGGCGGCTCTATCGTACAGAGCTGCCGGGGATTCTTTTTGCAATAAAAACGACCCCACCATGGTACGCATCGTTGAGAGGCGCGGCGGGGTCTGCAGTACGATTTTAATTGGTATGTTCTGAGGAGTCTGCCCCCAACTGCGCCCTTAGAAGCTCCATCATATTTACCATGGGAAGTATGATCTTACCGTTATTCAGGACGGTGGTAGAAATTGTTTCGATTTTACCCCGGGCGATACTATAGAGAGCGGTTGAACCATTCAGCCACAAGGATGCGGTGAAATCTTCATCTTTTGTGGATGCAGAAGTGCAAAACTCGCCGATCAATACGATATGATATTCCAGCTTGGCATCGGCGTTGTCCGGAACAGAATAACTTCCATCAAGGGTCAAACGAACCTTGCCCAGCTTTTCTGTTTCATCATCAGAAAGTGAAAGATTGCTCACTGCCACCTTTACGTCTGTTTTCAAAACAGCATCATCGCCAATATCAAGCAAGTTGTTTGTAATGGTGCATTCTGTAATGAAACTGTTTTTATATTGGATGTTGGCCGAAAATTCATTGACATTCACGATGCGATCCCTCCCGGTGCCACTTTCTTGAAATCAATACGGAGCGCGTTTGAGAACTCGGTTTCCTCAGAAACAACGGTATGAATACTTTGCGAACGCACAGGAAAAGGCTGAACAGAGACAGATACTTCATCAAAAGTTAAGGGACACTGTACAGAAAGCTTGAGCGCATTTGCGATTTCCACTAAGGTGTCGATGGTGTAATTGCATTCGCCGCTTTCCCAGCGGGATACGAGGCTTTGTTTTACACCCATTTTTTCGGCAAGCTCTTTCTGGGACAAATTGAGCTGCTTGCGCGCCTCCCGGATGATCTGACTGAGTTCAATGTGAAGCGCGGTCTTAGCTGTTTCTACAACAGACATGCTCTGGGTCAGAGCTTCCACCAGATCAGTCAACGTTGCTTTGCAGGACATGTTCATCTCTCCTTTAACAATTCTTCTAAACGCTGCCTTGCGATTGGAGTATATGCTGAATAACTGGTTTTCTTTTTGCCTGCCCGTTCATAGAAAGCAGCCAATAAGTAAAGGTGCCCCTCCTGATAAACGAACAGGATCCGAACATTGGATGACGTAAATGGAAAACGCATCGAACAGAGCGGAGCTTCTCCGGCGAGGTGCTCCATGGGAGCTCCTTTCCCTTTGATCGCATCATCTCCGTATGAGTTCAGATTGAAAAGATACTCTTCCAGCTTTGACAGGAACTGCCCTTCGACACCTGCGCCTTTCAGGACCGCAAGCAGCTCGCTGATCACGGCGGAATGCAAGGTTATCATACTCTCGTATTTTGAAAACAGTTCAATCAACAACCGCAAAAATCGATCTTTGTTCAGAAAAATCACTTCCTCCAGTATGAATTATATCACTTAAAAGTTATATTTTCAATAGAACGCTCCACAAAAGACGTGAAAAGCCCCGCCATGATACGAGTGGATGCTCATATCCCCACCGGCTGAGCCCGGCGGGGGTATTGTTTTGCCCCGCTGGTGTTGACGCACTGGCGGGGTTATTTTTTATGCTTCCTTATCCTGAACCTCAAATATTAGTATGTTTTATCAAAGAAGAAAACAATGAAAAATATTAAAACTAAAATCGCTGTTAAGCAACCGCAACCCATTATAGTTTCATTTGTGCCAGTTGCCTTGCGTTGTGAGTAGCTAGAAGGAGAATTTTTATCTATATTGGGAATAGAAGAAAATAAATCGGGCGATACGAGTGCTGTATAAAGCGATAGAGCTGATTTTTTAGAGATAAATTTTTCATCAACGCCGTAATCAATAGTAAGAGTATGTAAAAAATTTAAGATTGTGATACCCCATTGAGTGGGCTTGTTATCGGAAAAACAAGAAGAGCTTGACCAAAGAAACTGGAATGAGTGGTAAATTGTGCAATACCACGCAAAAATATCGGGAGCAGGAATGTCTTTTAGACCAAAGAACTCCATAATAAGATGAGGGTTTCCTTTTAGTTGACCGATGGCTTTGTGTCGAAGCCAAGTCCAGTAGGGTTTGCGTGTGGCAAAATCATCAGATAAGACAGCCATATCACTGGCAGGACGAACCTCCACAGAAATTGAGTTAAGCGCGTCCTCAAATTCACGGATGTACTTATGATCCGAAAAAGAAAATTCTCCCATGAGAATTCCTCCATCATATACAACTTAACCGCTTTGGGTGACCAAGGCGGTTATTTTTTATGCTTCCTTTGCAGCCACGCCATGCGCAGCAGCTTTTTTATAACGTCCGGTGAGAACCAGATCCTCTACATAGTCCAGTGCTTTGGTCTGGCCCTCTTCGTTCAGCTGGTCGAAGTTGTCCAGCAGGGCAGCCTGGGCGATGGGATTGTTTTGCCCCGCTGGTATTGCCGCACTGGCGGGGTTATTTATTTGTATTGGTAAGGCCTTCGCGCAGTGCAGCAGCATCTCCGATTGTCCAACGGGAAATGTCCTTGGGTTTTCGATTCAGGCCATCATTATAACCTTGTTCGTAGCCGTTTCTCTTACCCTTGCGATAGCCTTCGCTGAAACCTTCCTTTGTGCCGAAATTGTATCCGTTATCATAGCCGGAGGATTTGGCATCTCTTTGCACTCTTTCGATATAAGGAGAAGACGGTGTATAGTGAGGTGCAAAATATCCTTCGCCAACGCAAAGGCCCGCAAAAAATAGAGAGATGGCAATAATAGTAAGGATAATAAATAAAAGTCGGAAGTGTTGCTGCTGCTTTTTCAGTTGCCGACTGAATGAATTAGCTTGCTGATTCCAATAAATAGAATCATGTCCGTCACAATCGGAAGAATTATAAGCAGTCATTAACCGGGTATTTAATGATCGAATTTCACGATGAAGGTTGCCATTCTCTTGACATTCGTTATCATAGAAATGGGCCCATTCCTCCGCAGTGGAACCCTTATAGCGAACGGGATTTTGTACATTTCCCTTGAGCTCTTCTAGTGAAAGTTGAGTGTATCTATTCTGGGCCTCAGTACAAGCATTGTACCAATATTCCGCAGCTTGTCCGGCATATGTATCAGTTATAATTTTAGGAAGAGAGTGATTTTTGACTAACTGAGAAAAATACTGTTTATACCAGTATTCAGCATTATGGCCTTCGTAGAGTTCAGGCTCTGGGGGAGCTTTTTGTCGCAAGTATTCGACTTCGGTGCGAAGATCTGCGATTTTAGACTGGTAGAGTGAGCAACTTTTTTCAAGCCCAAGATACTTTTCTCGCCACTCGATGGAACTTGAATCGTCCGGCGTACGGGTCTGTGTTTGCAGTTCAAAATAACGGTCTGCCCAGTATTTGGCACCATGGCCGAGATAGGATGAACTGGACATAATATGCCTCCATATACAATGCAACCGCTTTGGGTGACCAAGGCGGTTATTTTTTATGCTTCCTTTGCAGCCACGCCATGCGCAGCAGCTTTTTTATAACGTCCGGTGAGAACCAGATCCTCAACATACTCCAGTGCCTTGGTCTGGCCCTCTTCGTTCAGCTGGTTGAAGTTGTCCAGCAGGGCAGTCTGGGCGGGGGTGAGGGAGGCATGTGCCGGTTCGGCATCTTCCATTCCCATTAAATAAGTGGGAGTGGTATCTAGTACCAATGCAAGTTTTTCAAGAATAGAACGTTTCAGGTTGACAACAAGGCCATTTTCATATTTATAGATGGCCGCTTTTTGCACACCAACTTTGGCACCGAGTTCTTCCTGCGTCATCTGATGCTCAATGCGAAGCTGGCGTATCCGTTCGCCGGTGGTCATAGGACATCACCCTTTCATACGTTGTATCTTAATAATAACACAGATGATCTAAAAAGCAAGAAAAAATATCTTGACAAGATTCGTACAACATGCTAATATTTGAGTATCCTGAAAAGATACTTAAATATAGAATAATATTTAAGGGGATGGATGAACGGAGGTGAAAAAGGGTGAATAAGAGAAAACTCAATGCTGTTATGCAGTTGCATGGGGAATCGCAACAAAATCTGGCGGATTTCCTCGAAATGAGCCTCTCACGGCTGAATGCTAAAATCAATGAATACCGTGGAGCACAGTTTCGACAGAATGAGATTGCAGCCATTCAGGAGCATTACGGTTTGACTGCCGAAGAAGTGAACGAGATATTTTTTGCTTCGTTGGTATCTCAAAAAGATTCTAACGGGCCAGCAGCTTGACCCCACCGACCCGAAGAAAAGCGCATGAAAAAGCCCCGGCGGGGAGCCGGGGCAGAAGGAGAAATTATGAAGTACGAAGAAATAATGGCGTGCATTCAGGATATCAACGGCCCGTGGAGCAATGCCGCCTGCCTAGGCTACTGCCGGATGGCAATGCAGAACGCCGGAGTAGACGAGTGTACCCAGCGGAAGGTTCTGCGGGAACTGAAATCCTGTTTTGATCTGGTGAGCGTGGAAGAAGCGGCACAGGCTGGCTGAGAAAGGAGAAGACCATGGACCGTTATATGATCGTGATCCCGGCGAAGAACCGGGCGTTCAACATGAAGTGTGATGATGGTGACAGCATGAAGCTGGAGACCCTGCAGAAGCTGGTGGGCGGGCCGATCGAGCCGGTGCCCGCCTTGCTGAGCGCCGAGTGGGCGCGGGAGAAGAACGTGGACGGCATTCTGCTGCTGGTGAACGAGGAAGGGCTGATGAAGGAGCGCCCCCTGACGAACCAGCGCGCCAGTGAGATGACGGCGGCAGAGCTGGTGGGCCCGGCAGTTGTGGCCGCAAAACGCGGCGATGAGCTGATCGGCTTTGCAAAGCCTGTGGTGGAGACCATCTGCGCCGAGTGGCTGTGAGGTGCTGCCATGGACCGAAAGCAGAAACTGCCCTTTGAGCACTGGCAAATTATTGAATTGCTGCACATCACACAGGATTTTTACTCAAAACCGGAGAATGAGGCTGCATTTCAGGAATGGAAGGCGGCCAGAGATGCGAGAAAAGCAAAAAGGCCCGCCGGTGCGGGAACACCGACGAGCCAACCAGGGTGATGGTTTGACAACACATCACCAGAAGTTTAACACAGAGTGGGAGGATTTGCAAATGAAAAAGGGAATCACGGGCAGCGTGCTGAGCGCCGGTGCCATTGTGCTGGGACTGGCTGCCGTAGGCTGCGGCGGGGCCATTGAGAACGCGGCCGACGGCTGGGCAATGCTGGGATACACGCTGCTGGCCATTGTGCTGGGGTGTGCAGCCCTGGCGCTGGCCGGGCTGGGCCTGGTGGCAGAGCAGCGGAAGGAGCCGCAGAAGATCCACAAGGTACCGGAGAACACGGTGAAGAAAGCTGTCTGCGGCAGAAAGGTGGGGTAAGGATGAAAATCACGATTTACAGAAATGGAAACGATGGCGGTCTGAGCATTGAGGATGGTGAGAGTGCAGCGGATGTTACACGGGTGATCATGCAGTCGGCAGTAAGTTTTGTTGTCAGCAGCGTGCCCAGTGACTTGAACAACGCCCAGAAAGAGGAGACCGTTCGGACTTTTGCAAAGGTCGCTGAACTGGAAATGCGGTTGGCACTGAGCCATAAACCGGTGACGGGCCATTTTGAGGGGAAAGAAGCTGCTTTTATGGAAGAGCTGATGAAACGGGCGATGGAGGCCAAGCAGAAATGACGCTGGAAGAGTACAAGAACATTTTGATTACCGGGACACCGAGTGACCGGGCGCGGGCCATTGCCGAGGCCGGGAACGACAGGAGCCTGACCGACGAGGAGTTCCACGAGCTGACGGCCATGATCAAGGGCGTTGTGCGGCCCGGGCGGCGGAAGATGACCCCGGACGAGGCAAAGCTCTGGGCCAAGGTGAGCCGGATCAACACCCGGTTGAAGGACGAGATGGTGAACGCGGGCTTTGCGGTGAGGGCCCTGCCCGGCGACCTGCAGGAGGATGCGATCAACGTTCTTTCCCGCACGGTGAGCGGGATGCTGGGCGACCTGACCGCCATGATGGCAGAGACCGGGGAACCCTGATGGATAAGACCCAGTGTGTACATGTGTTTGAGATCACCCGGAGCCGGTGCCTGAGCTGTGGGGGCCGGAACCGGGCGTGCGGGGAATATGAAGAACGGAGAAACTATGAAAAACGATGCAAGAAAGATGGCACTGGAGAACCAGATCGAGCTGGCACAGCAGAATGCGATTGACTTCACCCATGCCTGCATGACTATTGCGCTGCATGATGTGTTCGGCGTAGGCAAAGACCGGCTGGACAAGGTGACCCAACGGAAGGATGAAATCAATGGGGAGCTGATGCGGCGGATGGCCCTGCCTGCGAAGAATCGGAAAGCCCAGCTGGACGAAGCGGAAAAGTGGCTGGTGGGGCTGCTGCCGGAGGGAGTTGTCAGCGTGTTTCGAATCCCGGTGGTGAAAGGTGTGCCCCGCAAACGGCGGGAAGTACAGCTGAAGATGGCGATTGACAAGGCCGCTACGCTGGAATGGCGCGGCTACGCGGCCGCCTGCGCCCAGGTGCTGGGTTTCGGACCCCAGCGGCTGGAAAAGCTGCGGCAGGAGACGATTGCAAATTTCGGCCAGCTGAACGAGTGGGTGGAACAGGATGGTGTGGACGTGGCCATGGAAATGCTGTGCCGCTGCGCCAGGGATGCCTACAAAACGGATGTTCAGGTGGAAGATGTGCCGGACGAGGCCGTGCTGGAACGCCAGCGGCGGGAAACCGCGGCCATGGTACGGCAGCTGGAAGTTCAGGCCGTGCGGCAGGAAGTGAGCCGGATGCGGGTGCCCTGTGTGCTGCCGCTGTCGGAAGCGGCCATGCGGGAGAAAGTCGAGGCGGTGAATGCCTGCTTTGATGCGGCAACCACGGGCGCGGCTACCGGAAGCAACCTCTCACCGCTGCGGTCTGGCTATGCCAGCGCCTTGCAGAGCTCCCCTGATATGGGAGCCAAGGATCAAGGAGGACGATAAGATGCAGAGTGGATGCAGATGGGTATACACCCTGATGGACTGGGACACCGGCGAGGTGGTGGCCAAGGGCACCAGCGTGGAGCTGGTGGAGCAGGGATATTTTCCCGATGTGAACAAGCTGAGCAGTGTTTGGAATAATCTGGAAAAATGCAAGAACCCCAGCCCGAAGAACTACCGGTGGAAGATGGAGCGGAAGAGCACCAAGGACGACCGGGTGGAGAGGGCCCGGGCAGAGGGCCTGAGCGCGGACGAGCGGGCCGAGACCCGGATGGTGCGGGTGTACAGCTGCTACGGTGCGGACGGCACCCTGCTGGGCAAGGGCACGGCGGCAGAGCTGAAGGACAAGGGATTGTTTGGCAGCGAGGGCACAGTGCACGAGTGCTACCGCAAGCGGGGCGGCGTGTACAAGCCCGGCGGCGTTACGCGGATGGAGATGGAGCTGTGCCAGAAACGGATCCGGCACCCCATGAAGCTGCCGGATCAGCCGGCAAAGGTGAAGCGCAAGCCCATTGGCGGCGTGATCGACCCCAGCGCCCTGGCCTACGATGTGCATGACCTGATGATCTACAACGAGAAGGCCCGGAAAATTGGAAAGCCGGAACTGACCTACGGATACTGGGCGGAAAAAGGAAAGCCCGCCACGCCTTAAACACCTTGATCTATTATGAAGAGCAACGGATACGATGGACTGACACGTCCACCGTATCCGTTACGTTTCATAATACCTTTATAAAGAAAGAGGGGGAAGAGCCCTCTTTGGGGAGCTAGTATACCCGTTACTTCTGTGACGGTGGGGTCACGGGAAAGAGAATATCAGCAGAAAGTGAAAGCCAGCAGGAGGGCACCGGGATGCGCTGTAACTACATCCGAGAGAAAAAATACCAGTGCGGGGATGACTACATGGCAGTCGGAGTGTTCTCCATCATCCCCCAGGAACACCGGGGCCGGGGCAAGAAGCGGAAGGAATCCAGCGAGGGGCAGAAGGCGAAGAACAAAATGGCTTCCCTGCGCAAGCGCCAGAGAAAGGCGCTGACCAATTTCAGTCCGGCGGGAATGTTCCTGACCGGTACATACGAGGATCCATTTCTGCCGGAGGACATTCTGGCCTGCCGGAGAGACGTGGAGAACTACAAGCGGCGGGTGATGGCGGCCACCTGCAAGCGGTTCGGGGCAAGGCGGGAGGACATCCGCCTGATGCTGGTGGCGGTGCGCAAGGGAGAAGCAGGACGGCTGCACATGCATGGTTTTGCGGAATGCCAGGGCCTGACCGCGGCCCAGCGCCGGGAGTGGCGGGAGATGCTGGAGGATCTGTGGCGGCGGCGTATCCCCGGCTCCAATGAGTTTGAGCCGCTGGGCACCATGAACGTGAATCGGATCGACATGAAAAAGCTGCTGGGCAAGAGTGTGCAGGGCGAATACGGCACGATGGGCTACTTCTACGGCCACAAGGAGCGGCTGTGGGTGGAAACGGCCAACCTGCGCCCGGCCATTGAGCAGGCCCCCAACGATGGCAGATGGAGCCGGAAACAGCTGCGGGCCGCCTGCGGGGAAAAGCAGAACGATGCCAAGTGGTGGGAGCAGCGGTTTCCCGGCTGGAAGATGGAAAAGTGCATCGTGCTGGAGCCCGGCGGGCTGCATGAGAGCCCGAAGCGGGAAGGAAACGGCTGGGAACGGCTGGAACCGCAATGCTATGTGATCCTGCGTCGGCGGGAGGCTGCGAAAGTTCGGGCCCCGCTTGCGGGGTCCATACGCAGTCGGAGCGAGTGAAGCCGGATGCTTGTGCCCGCGCAGCGGGCGTTCCCCGCAGGGGAAACTATCCGGCTGAGTGAGTGCAGACGGACGTGGAAGCTGTACGATGGAAACGCACTGCGCGGAGGCAGGGGACAGAGCCTTGCGAAACCTCGCACCTGACAGATAAAACACCGGTATTTTGCGCGTTATACCCATGCGAAAAGAAGGTGGAGCGGTGACAAAAGAGCAGAAGAAAGCGACCCGGCAGGCTCTGCGCCGATATGGCGAGGGGTCTGTTTGTGCTGCCTGGGCGCAGGTGATCGGGGCGGTGCTGGCCTGGTACGACCGCAATGACCCGGTATGCGCCCAGCTGCTGCGGCTGCGCTACCTGCAAGGTATGCCCGAGGAAAAGGTGATCGCCCGGCTGTATGTGGGGCGGACGACCTACTACACCAAAGAGCTGGAAGCCCTGAGCACCGTGGCAGTGTGTGCAGCGGATGCAGGGCTGCTGCCCGGCGGGCAAATGTCCGGGGTATTTTGAGCGGGCGAGACGTGATAGGCTATTTGCAAAGGCAGGTGAGAGAGTTGGCGAAGAAGCGGGCGTACTGCAAGAACACGGTGGCCGGGAAGCAGCGGGGAAAGAAATACCCGGCGGCGTTCCGGGCAGAGGTGGTAATGGCCATGCTGGGCTCCAACTCCATCTGCGTTGTGGCGAAGAAGTACGGCGTGCCGGAATCGACTATTCGCAGCTGGATGAGCGAGGAGGCAGGCCGCAGTGATGCCTTTGCAAAGGCCCGGCAGGAAGCCGCGCGAGAGATCGCCATCCGGGCAAGCCTGGGCGTGCGGGCACAGGTGACCTTTTTGCAGGGCCGGGCCGCTGAGAGCCAGCGGGCGGCGCAGATCACGGAGAGGCTGCACCGGCGTTTGGACGAGGACACCCGAGCCCGGGACTTTGCCGTGGGCACCCTGCTGAAGGATGACCCGGAGGAGCTGGCGGATGCCACCGAGACCGGCCTTGTGGTGTATGCCAGCCCGGGCAGCTACGACAGGCAGCTGGATGACACGGAACGCAGGCGGCTGAACGCCGAACTGGAACGGTACGAGGGCCGGGTGATGAGCGACAAGAACGCGGCCGGTGTGGCCAAGGTGCTGATGGAAGTGGCCGAAAAGGCTGCTGCCATGGCCCCGGCGGAGAACACCGACAGCGAGAGCGGTCCGCCGATGGTGGAGATCGCGGCAGCCAGTGAGACGAACGGCCAGCAGGAGGTGGAAGTGGATGGCGGCACAGAGGATGCGTGACGGAAGACCGGTGATCTGGTCACCACAGCCCGCCCAGGCGCGGTTCATGCAGCGCACCGAGAACGAAGCGCTTTATGGCGGGGCCGCAGGCGGCGGAAAGAGCGACGCGCTGGTGATCGAGGCCCTGCGGCAGGTGGAGATCCCACACTACCGGGGGCTCATCATCCGAAAGACGTTTCCCCAGCTGCGGGAGCTCATTGACAAGACCATGCGGTATTACAAGCCGGTTTTCCCAAAAGCCCGATACAACAGTAGCACACACTGCTGGACCTTCCCCAGCGGGGCAAAGATCTATTTTGGCAGCATGAACCACGCCCAGGACAGGTACAACTATCAGGGCCAGGCCTACGACTTTATCGGATTTGACGAGCTGACCCATTTCACCTGGGAAGAGTACAGCTACCTGCTGAGCCGAAACCGACCAAACGGCCCCGATACCCGGGTCTACACCCGGGCCACGGCCAACCCCGGCGGCATCGGCCACGGATGGGTGAAGGCAAGGTTCGTCAGCCCGGCCCCGCCCGGCACCCGGATGGTGCAGATGGTAAAGGCCAGGGCCCCGGACGGACGGGAGATCGTGCAGCGGCGGACCCGCATCTTTATCCCCAGCACCGTGTTTGACAACGCGGCCCTGCTGGAAAATGACCCGGGCTACCTGGGCACGCTGGCTGCATTGCCGGAAGCGGAGAAGAAAGCCCTGCTCTACGGCGACTGGGACAGCTTTACCGGGCAGGTGTTCACCGAGTGGAAGAACGACCCGGCCCACTACGACGACCAGCGATGGACACATGTGATCCGCCCGTTCCGCATCCCGGGACACTGGAAGATCTGGCGGGGGTACGATTTCGGCTACTCGAAGCCCTTTTCCGTGGGATGGTATGCGGCGGACGAAGAGGGCAGGCTTTACCGCATCCGGGAGCTGTACGGCTGCACCGGAACCCCCAACGAGGGCATCAAAGCTGACCCTGTGAAGCAGGCGAGGATGATCCGGGAAGCAGAAGAGAACGACCCCATGCTCCGGGGCCGCACCATTCTGGGCGTGGCCGACCCGGCCATCTTCAACGAGAGCCAGGGCGAGAGCATTGCTGCCATGCAGGAAAAGAGCCCGAACTTTCTGCACTGGGCTCCCGGCGACCACACCCGGCTGGCGGGCAAGATGCAGTTCCACTACCGGCTGGCGTTCCAGGCGGACGGGCGGCCCATGCTGCAGGTGTTCAACACCTGCAAGCACTTTATCCGCACCATCCCGAACCTGGTATACAGCGAGAGCAACGTGGAGGACATTGACACCGACCAGGAGGATCACATCTACGACGAGTGCCGGTATGTGCTGATGGAGAATCCCCTCAGCCCGCCCCGGACAGAGCCGGTGCAGCCCATGCCGGATGACCCGCTGGAGCTGGGGAAGAAAGCGAGGTTTTTTAGAGTATGACCGACGTGATCGGCACAGAGCAGGTGGCGAAGGCCACGGCGCTGTTACAGAGATACAAGACCGGCAAGGCGGCGCTGGACAAGCGGATCGTGGATAACGAGCTGTGGTTCCGGATGCAGCACTGGGCCAACTACAAAAACGAGATGATGGAGGGCAAGCCCAAACCTTCCAGCGGGTGGCTGTTCAACAGCATTGCCAACAAGCACGCGGATGCCATGGACAACTACCCGGAACCCAACGTGCTGCCCCGGGCAGCGGACGACGAGCAGACCGCCAAGGTGCTTTCCAAGATCCTGCCGGTGCTGCTGGAACAGGCAGAATACGAGCAGGTGTACAGCGACACCTGGTGGCGCAAGCTCAAGCAGGGCACCGGCGTGAAGGGCATCTTCTGGGACCCGGGATTACGGAACGGCGTGGGAGACATCTCCATCAAGAGCATGGATCTGCTGATGATGTACTGGGAGCCCGGCGTGATGGACATCCAGGACAGCCCCCACCTGTTCAGCCTGGCGGTGGCCGACAACGAACAGCTGAAGGCCCAGTACCCCCAGCTGGAAGGCCACACAGGCAGCACGCTGGAAGTGGCAAAGTACATCCACGACCAGAGCATTGACACCTCGGACAAGAGCGTGGTGGTGGACTGGTACTACAAAAAGGCCCGGGAGAATGGCCCGCCTCTGCTGCACTACTGCAAGTTCTGCAACGGTGTGGTGCTCTACGCCAGCGAGAACGACCCGGCCCTTGCTGACCGGGGATTCTACGACCACGGCAAGTACCCCTTTGTGTTCGACACCCTGTTCGTGGAAGAGGACAGCCCGGCGGGCTTTGGGTACATCGACGTGATGAAGGACACCCAGACCGCCATTGACGAGATGAACGCGGCCATGGACGAGAACGTGAAGCTTTCGGCCAAGGCGCGGTACATCATCCAGGACGGTGCGGGCATCAACGAGAAGGAGCTGGCCGATTTTGGCAAGGACATCGTCCACGCGGCAGGGCGGGTGACGGACGAGACCCTGCGGCCCTTACAGACAGCGGGGCTGGCGGGCAACCTGATCACCTACCGGGACGCGAGAGTGGCGGAGCTGAAGGAGATCAGCGGCAACCGGGATGTTTCCCAGGGCGGCACCACCAGCGGCCTGACCGCGGCTTCTGCCATTGCGGCGCTGCAGGAGGCTGGCTCGAAGCTCTCCCGTGATATGCTGAAAAGCGCTTACCGGGCCTTTGCAAAGGAGTGCTATTTCATCATCGACCTGATGCGGCAGTTCTACGACGAGAGCCGGGTCTACCGCATTACCGGCGACAGCGGCCAGCCGGAGTATGTACAGTTCTCCGGGGCAATGCTGCAGCCCCAGCCGGGTGGCATGATCGGCGGGGTGGAGCTGGGCAGCCACGAGCCGGTGTTTGACATCACGGTATCGGCTGCCAAGAAGAGCACCTTCAGCCGCCTTTCCCAGAACGAGACGGCAAAGGAGTGCTACCAGATGGGGCTGTTTGCCCCGGCCAACGCTGACGCGGCGCTGGCGGTGCTGGACATGATGGACTTTGAGGGCATCGAAAAGGTGCGGGAACGGGTGCAGCAGAACGGTACCCTGTACACCCAGCTGCAGCAGGCCATGGAGCAGCTGCAGAAGCTGAGCGCCATCATTGACCAGCAGAACGGCACCAACATGAGCGCCATGGCCGGGGCCGCTGCACAGGCGGCCGGAACCACGGGCGGCGGCAGCGGCGGACAGACCACCGCAAAGACGGCGACCAACGGCCTGGGGGCTGTGGTGGGCGGCGGAGGCAACAGCCTGGCCACCCAGGCGGCACAGCGGGCCATGAACGTGAATAATCCGAATAAGTGATTTTCAGAAGGAGCGATAGAATGATCCATGCAGAGTATGTAGAGTTCGACCAGCCCACTGGTGCACGGGTGCGCAGGCTGGAAGTTTTCGGCCATGCAGACTATGCGCCCAGAGGGCAGGACATCGTGTGCGCGGGTGCATCCATGCTGATGGAGACGCTGGTGTATGTGCTGGCTGACTGTGACGAGGCCGAGTGCTGTGCCTACAATGAGCCGACCGGGCCCCGCGTTTCGGTGAAGCTGACCGGCAGCATCTTCCCGACAGACCTGACAGCAATGGAGTTTGCAAAGACGGGTCTTGCCCTGCTGGCGGAGAGATATCCGGAAAACATCCACTATGAGGACAAAAGTAAGGACGGCCAGGAGAAAATGGTAAACCTTCAGCTGTTTGCTGAGGGCTGCGGTGACGGCGGCGCTGCCGCTGCTGCCGCCAGTGCTGCGGATGCGGCCCCGGCAGTGCAGGAGCCTGCTCTGCGGCCGGCAGAAGAGCGGCTGGCCCGGCGGAGCGGGGTGCTGAAGCGGAGCAGCCGGGAAGAGGACTCACCCTCTCAGTCGGCGCAGAGCGCCGCCAGCTCCCCCGAGGGGGGAGCCCTTGGCAGTGAGGAAAAGTCTGAGCTGGACGAGGAAGCGGCAGAGAACCAGAACGAAGTCGAGGGCAAGGACGGCGAGGAGAAGGGCGAAGGCAAGACCAAGAGCCCGGAGGAGCGGCGGAAAGCCTTTGGTGAGCTACTGCGCGGAGAGTATGCCGACCTGACTGAGGAGCTGATGCAGAACGCCGTGACCGAAGCGGCCCGGCGGCTGGAAGCAAGCCCGGCCATGAAGGGTCTGATGCAGGCGCTGCAGGAAAAGTACGGCACGGATGCCAACGACCTGGTGGCCCTGACAGAGGCTGTGCGGAACGGCGCGGTGAAAGACGATGCCTACTACGAGAAGCTGGCCATGGAGAAGGGTGTTTCCACCAGGACGGCCCGGGAGCTGGACAAGCTGGAAAGCCAGAACAAGCACCTGACCGAACAGCAGCAGATGATCCAGCAGATGGAGCGTCAGCGTGCCCAGCAGGCCCGCATTGCCGAGCTGCAGGCCGGATGGGACCGGGAAGCGGAGCAGCTGAAAGCCCAGTATCCCGACTTCAACATGGCTGAGGTGCTGGCGAACCCGGAGGTGGAGAAGATGATGCGGTCGGGCGTTTCTATGACAAACGCCTACCGCAGCGCCTACTTTGATCATATCCTGAAACAGCAGCAGGCCGCCACGGCCCGGCAGGTGGAGCAGGGCGTGGTGAACCGGATGCAGCAGCGCAATGCCAGGCCTGGCGAGAATGGCACCCGCCCCGGCGGCGCGGTGCAGACCAAGATCGACGTATCCCACATGAGCCGCAAGGAAATGGAAGAGATGGAGAAGCGGGTCATGCGGGGTGAAGTTATTACACTTTAACAGGAGGAAGCTATGAAAGACAAGACCATGAAGCTGGATCTGCAGATGTTTGCAACGGCCAGCACCCAGAACCAGAATACCACCGACGCATCCGGCATGAGTGCCGAGATGAAAACCTTTTACGAGAAGCGCCTGATCGACCAGGCAGAGCCTGCCCTGGTGCATGACCAGTTCGGCGACCCGTATCCCATTCCGGCCAACGGCGGCAAGAACATTGAGTTCCGCAAGTATGACAGCCTGCCCAAGGCCACCACTCCGCTGACCGAGGGTGTGACCCCGGACGGCCAGACCATGAACGTTTCCACCGTTACCGCTGAAGTCAAGCAGTACGGCGGCTGGGTGCCCATTACCGACACGCTGCAGCTGACTGCAATTGACAACAACATCGTGCAGGCAACCAAGATCATTGCCAGCCAGGCGGGCCGCACCCTGGACACCATCGTGCGTGATGTGCTGGCGGGCGGCACCAATGTGATCTATGCGCCCAAGATCGGCGAGGGCGGCGCGGAGACCGCTGTGACCAGCCGCGCCACCCTGGACGCGACCTGCCAGCTGACCAGCGACCTGATCGCCCGTGCGGCCACCCAGCTGAAGGCCATGAACGCTGACCCCATCGGCACCAGCTTTGTGGGCATCATCCACCCTTATGTGGCCTATGAACTGCGCCGCGACCCGGACTGGATCGATGTGCACAAGTACGCCCAGCCGGACGAGATCTACAACGGCGAGATCGGTACGCTGCACGGTGTGCGCTTTGTGGAGACCAGCGAGGCAAAGATCTGGAAGGGCACCGGCTGCCCGGCGGGTCTGGCCGTGTTCAGCACCCTGATCCTGGGTGCCCACGCCTACGGTTCCACCGAGATCGAGGGCGGCGGCCTGGAGCACATCGTGAAGCAGCTGGGCTATGGTGACGACCCCCTGAACCAGCGCGCGTCTGTGGGCTGGAAGGCACACAAGACCGCTGAGCGCCTGGTGGAGCAGTACATGGTGCGCATTGAGAGCTGCAGCGCACGGTACAGCGCAACGGCTGAGGCGAACTAACCCTCTCACCACTCCATCCGCCTATGGCGGAATGTCGTGGAGCTCCCCCGAAGGGGGAGCCCTGCTTAGAGGAAATAGAAAGGAGCCGATAAAATGGCAGAAGCAAAGAAAAAGACTGAGACGATCCGGCTGTTTTCGGACGGCGGGAAGTACAAGGGTGACCTGTTCGTGAGCGTGAACGGTGTGAACTACCAGTTGCAGCGCGGCAAGAACATTGAGGTGCCCCCGGAGGTGGCGGAGGTCATCCGCCACAGCCAGGAACAGGACGACCAGACCGCTGCCCGCATGGAAGAACTGGCGAATAAGGCGTAATTTTGACCCTCTCAGTGCGCAGTCCGGCATGGCCGGAGCTGCTTACAGCTCCCCCGAAGGGGGAGCCCTGCTTAGATGTATCCCCCCGGCCCGGCGGCACACGCTGTGCCGGGGGTTATTTGTTTGGAGGTCTTTTATGACAGTAGGAAAGGCAATTGCAACGACGACGACCGCCGCCAGTGGCGGAAACAGGGAGGAGTTGTTGGGGCCGCGGCCAGCAGAACACGAGCACAAAGCTTTGTGCGAAGTGGACGCTGGGAGCCGCAACCCGGGCTGCAGATGTGAAAGGATGGGATAAGCGTGACAGTAGGAAAAGCAATCGAAACCGCAGACAAGCTGCGGCCCAACAACGGGTTTGACCGCGAACTGAAGATCTTATGGCTGCGGCAGGCGGATGCGGGGCTGAGAAAGAGCGTGGTGGACAAGAGCGACACCACCGATTTTGATGCCGTGGGTGCGGACATCTTATACGACCGGGAGCAGGAACTTTTGCGGCAGGACGCGGAGCTGCTGCTGCCGGAGCCCTACGACAGCTACTATACCCACTATCTGGCGGCCCAGATGGACGCGGCCCTGGGCGAGACCGACCGCTATGCCAACGAGATGCAGCTGGCCAACGAGAACCAGCAGGAGTTTGCAGCCTGGTGCAGGCACACCTACCTGCCCAGGATGGCCACGAAGTGGAGGTACTGAGATGGCACTGCCGAGTTTATACAGCATCTCGACGGGGAAGAGCATCCAGACGGCTTTTGGCGGCCTGAACGAAAGCTATGCCTGCGCCGAGGCAGAATTTACCGAGATGAAGAACTTTTCCAGCCGGGGATACCCCGCACTGCAGACCCGGACACCCCGGCGCACCATGCGGGCCATGGGCCGCTGCAACGGGATATACCACCTGAACGGCCTGCTGCTGTGCGAGGGCACCACCCTGCGCTACACCGAGGACAGCGAGGACGACGTGGCCACCGCGGCTGCGGGCGGGGAGATCGTGCTGGAAAACGCCGTGACGGACAGCGAGAAAATTATGATCGGCATGGGCACGAAGATCCTGATCTGGCCGGATGCCAAGAGCTTTGACACGGCCACCGGAAAGCTGGAAGCCCTGAGCGCCGCATGGAGCCAGACCGGCACGGTGACCATTGCCCCCTGCGACGCGGGCGGCAAGACCTACACCGTGAGCAGCGTGGGCACCACGGAGCCTTCTGGCCCGGCGGATGGGACGCTGTTTCTGAAACAGAACTCCTCTTCCAGCAAGTGGGCCTATGTGAACGTGCTGGAACAGTACGATGCCAAGAGCGGCAAGTGGGCAGAGATCCTTTTGAACAGCGTGAAGATGACCCTGCCCGGGCTGGCCGCTGCGGGCTTCAAGAAGGGGGACACCATTACGGTGGAGCAGGTGCCCGGGCTGGTGGAAGAATATCTGGCCGAGGGCGTGAACGGCGAGGTGACCATTGAGCAGATGGACGGGGACAGCATTGTGCTGACCGGCAGCCCAAAGACCGAGAGCGCACGCTATTACGGCAGCTTTACCGTGACGGCAGGCGGTACCACCTGGAAGAGCATGAACGGCAGCGAGAGCGCCACAGCGGGCGGTGCAGCCATTACCGCACGGCGGCGGGTGCCCCGGCTGGAATATGTGACCGAGAACGCCAACCGGGTATGGGGCTGCAACAGCGAGGAGAACGTGATCTACAGCTGCAAGCTGGGCGACCCCACAAACTGGTACAGCTACCGGGGCATTGCTTCGGACAGTTACGCCGTGAACGTGGGCAGTGACGGCCCCTTTACCGGTGCGGCCACCTGCATGGGCTATGTGCTGTTCTTCAAGGAGAACTGCCTGCACAAGCTCTACGGCAGCCGCCCGGCGGACTATCAGCTGGTGAGCGTACAGTGCCGGGGCGTGGCCAAGCAGGCCAGCAAGAGCATGTGCGTGCTGGCGGAAGTGTTGTACTACCTTTCCCCTGACGGCGTGATGGCCTGGGACGGCAGCCTGCCGGTGAAGATCAGCGGCGGACTGGACAACACCTGGCTGATGAACGTGCGCGGGGCGGTGGGCGGTGTGCTGGACACCCGGTATTATCTGCATCTGCGGGTGCCGGGCCGGAACGAGACCCGGCTGCTGGTCTACGACACCGAACGACGGCTCTGGCACGAGGAGGACACGGCGGCGGAAGAGAATGCTTCCGGCTGGGCAATGTGCTCCACGGGGCGGCAGCTCTACCAGTGGGACGGCGTGAACCTGTGGGCCACCGAACCGGAACGGGAGGCCGACCGGGACACCGACACGGCAAAGGCGAATTTGGAACAGAAGGTGTCCTTTGAAGCTGTGAGCGGAGACATTGGCTTGAACATCCCGGCGGACAAGTACATCAACCGGGTGTTTCTGCGAGTGGATGCCCTGACGTACAGCGTTGTGGAGCTGCAGGCCAGCTATGAGGGCGGGGCCTGGGAGACGCTGGGCCAGGCAGCCGTTCTGAACAAATACACCCGGGTCAACCTGCCATTTGTGCCAGAGCGGCACGACACCATGCGGCTGCGGATCAAGGGCACCGGGCAGATCGCGGTGCGGAGCATTGCGTTTAGCATGGCAGAGAGCCGGGGCAACCGGGTGGCCGGAGGGGAACCGAAGAGATAGCCCTGCTTAGGGGAAGGAGATTTTATATGGCAGATATTACGAGGCTTGGCGAGATCGCCATGCCGAAACTGAGTGACAACATGGCCCCGGAGGACAGGCGGAGCATCGACAACTACCTGATGCAGCTGCGGGACCAGATGATATACATGATGCAGAACCTGGACGAGACAAATTTCAGCGACACCATGCGGGACAAGCTGGTGGCCATGGGGCTGAAGGTGGAGTAACCCTCTCAGCGCGCAATGCACCTGCGGTGCAGTTGCTTGCAGCTCCCCCGAAGGTGGAGCCCTGCTTAGAGGAATGCGAAGACGAAAGGAGACAGTGAGAAGATGGCAAGAGGAAAGTGGTGGGAGTACCTGATCCCGGGCCACAATGTGGGGCTGATGGTAGGTGATGTGTATGACAGCATTACCGGCAACAGCGAAAAGAATGCGGGCACCGGCGTGTTTGGAACCAGAAAGAACGATTCCAACAGCTACCAGTACGCCCAGAGCAATGACCGGGTGACCACGGCAAAGAACAATCTGGATTACTGGAAGGGACAGCAGCCGGAGGACAAGACGGGCCAGTATGACAGTCAGATCAGCGACACGCAGAGCCAGCTGGACAAGATGAACCGGGACGGCTTTTCCTACGACTACACCAAGGACGCGGCTTACCAGCAGTACAAGAACCAGTACACCCGGGGTGCGGAGCTGGCCAGTGAAAACGCTGCCGCCAACGCTTCGGCCCGCAGCGGCGGCTACGGCAACAGCTGGGGCACTTCCAGCGGGCAGACGGCCTACCAGAGCACGATGAACGGGCTTTCGGACGTGGCAGACAGCTTATACAGCCAGGCTTACAACGAATATGCCACCAAGAAGAGTGACCTGGGCAACCGGCTGAGCTCTTTGCAGCAGCAAAAGCAGCTGGCGATCAACGATTACAACACCCGCCTGAACAATTACTATGGCCAGCTGAACAGTGCTCAGACCGAATATGCCAACGCGGTGGGGGCCAACCAGAAGAAGGATGCGAACAACACCAACTTCTGGGGGAACGTTTTGCAGGTCGGCGCAAGCATGCTGCCGTGGGTGCTGAAAGCGCTTGCCGCGATCTGAAGACCGGTGTGTGGCAGAAGAAAAGGAGAACGACATGTTATTTGATACCTTACGGAGAAAGAACCAGGCGGAACAGGAAGAGCGGGAATGGAATGCCAACCGCCCGGCGGACTATGTGAGCCGGAACAAGGACGCAATGGACAGCCTGACCGGGCAGATCGGCAGCGGGTTCGACTGGGACACCGGCAGCAAAGCCTACCAGCAGTACCGCGCCCAGGCCCAGGCCAATGCTGCCGCCAGCGCGGAGAACGCCCAGGCCAACGCGGCGATGCTGGCGGGCGGGTATGGCAGCAGCTACGCCGACAGCGTGGCAAAGCAGGGCCAGCAGCAGGCGCTGAGCGGCATTGACAATGCGGTACCCGGCCTGAGAGGCCAGGCACTGAGCGAATACCAGAACCAGCAGAACGACCTGCTGAGTGCCCTTTCCGGCATGGCCAACACCGAGGCGCTGGACCGCAGTGCCTACGGCAGCAACTTTGCCAACCACACGGCGTGGCAGAATTTCCTTGCCAACCAGAGCGAACAGGCCCGGAACGAGAACGACAATTACTGGAACAACCTCTGGAACACGGTAAAGAACATCGGCTCGGCGGCCCTGACGGCCTACGATGGGTACAAGGGGTACACCCAGCAGCAGTGGGAAAATGACTTTGCCCGGGAACAGTGGGAGTACAACAAGAACCGCACCGACCAGAGCGATGCCCTGAGTGCTTACCAGCAGGCGTTCAACCTGTACACCCAGGGCGCTGGGGATGCGGCCAGCGACGTGCTGAACCGGTACGGCCTGAACGCAAACGCTTTTGCCAACTACACCGGCGCACCGGTGACCCGGGACGATCAGGCGGGTGTTCTGAGTACCGCGGCTTCTCTGGTGGCAAGCGGAAATCAGGAAGCAGCGGCCAACCTGCTGAAGATGTACGGGCTGGACAGCAATGCAGCCGGTTCCTATGGCACCATTGCAAAACGTCAGCTGGCGACCCAGCTGGCAAAGGCGGCAGCTACGAAGAGCAGCGGAAGTTCGAGAAGATCCGGCGGCTCCAGCAAGAGCGGAAGCGGGTGGACAAACAGCCAACTGCTGACGGCGCTGGGTAAGTATCAGAGCCTGAAGGATGATGACCCGACCAAGAGCGTCTATGCGAACATTCTGGCCAGCGCCGGAATGCTGCCGGACGGTGACACGGGCACAACAGCAGCGACCGGAACTGGAAGCGGGCTGATCGCCCCGCTGGCGAATCCGAACAAGTGGGCCCTGCCCGGGGGAACCACGGGAGGGAGCACGGGTAAGAGTACCGGAATGCCGTACAGCAACGCCCTGAGCTATGCAAAGGGGTGGAGTGCAGAAGGGGTGGATTCGGATACGATCTATGCCCGGCTGGTCAACATGGGTATAAATGATGACGTGGCGGCCAAGGTCTGGAATGCGATGGGATGGTAAGGAGAACAAAAATGGCATGGACAGCAGAACAGATGGCCCAGAAGCGGGCCAAACTTCAGAAAAAAACCAATGCCGCTGCTGGCGGGGCAGAACCCCTCAGTCAGCGCAAGAGCGCTGACAGCCCCACTGATAGTGGGGCCCTTGGCAGTACGGGAAACTCTGTGTCGGACAATAAAAGCAATACATGGACGGCGGAAAAAATGGCCGAAAAACGTGCGGCACTGCAAACCCAGAAGCAGCAGACGGGCACCGACCTATATTCCACGGCGCTGGAGGATTACCGGACAAGGAACAACCTGGGCTTTGCGGATGCCATGGACAGCCGGAGCGACGAGCTGAACCGGCAGAAGGTGACAGTGAGCCCGGCGGGGAATACTCTGGGAACGTGGTACGGACAGCAGGCCCAGAAGCTGAAGAACAGCTATGCGGAGTACAGCCAGCCGGACGACTTTGACCAGGCCAACCAGTGGTTTGACCAGCCTCGGAATCAGGAGCTTGTGAACAAGCTGCTGGAAAAGAAGAGCAATTATACCAGCTATGCCGAGACCGGCACCAGCAGAAACGGGGCCAGCGCCGGGGATGGTAGCATCGACCCCTTCCGCACCACGGGAATCAAGGGGAAGGTGGGCAACACCTACAGCACGGCGGACCTGAAAAAGCTGGGGTACACGGACACGGAGATCCGGCAGGCCAGGGAGTATCTGGACACTATGGAAGAAATCCCGGAGTGGAAGCAGCTGGCCCGGCGGACGGCAAACACCGTGGGCGGCGTTGCGGACACCGTGGCCGCTGCCCCGCTGATGGGTGCGGAGTACCTGGTGCAGGCCGGAAAGAACATCCGGCAGAGCAGCGAGAACCGGAAAGCACTGGAAGCAGAGCTTGCCCGGAACCCCCGCGAGAAGAACCTGTATGACCAGCTGATGGAAACTGACATGGACTACCAGCCCAAGTACAGCACCGGCGACCTGTTGCAGCAGGGATTTACCCGGCAGGAGATCGAGGACATGCGCAGCCGCATTGCCGGAACGGAAGCAAAGGGTGGCATCGACACGGAGAAGAGCGTGGGCTACCAGCTGTACAACCGGGGCCAGCAGCTGACGGGCGCGGCCCAGAGCGGCCTGACCGATGTGCAGCGGACCGTGCAGGGCGTGGCGACCAGCGCGGCAGAGAACCTTGCCGTGGCTGCCATCAACCCGGCGGCGGTGCTGCCGGTGCTGAGTGCCCAGGGCGCTGCGGATGCCATGGGCAAGAGCGCGGCCAAGGGCGAAAGCGCAGGCAAGGCGCTGGTGGGCGGCGTGGCCAAGTTTGGCGCAGGATGGGCCATCAACAGCGTGGGTGCGGCTGATCTGGCAAGAACCATGGGCGCGGACTACGCCAGAAATTCCGTGGCGGGTGCTGTGGCGGACAAGATCCGGGCGCTGGCTGGAGATTCGGCCTTTGCGGCGGCACATCCGGCAGTTGCCAACGCCATTTCCGGCGGCATTGACAACGCCATGCAGGCCTTTGTGGAGACCTACGCCGACAAGGCCATTGATGCGGCCCTGGGAGACAGCGAAGCTGCCCAGACCATGTTTACCACGGACACGCTGGTTCAGGCGCTGGAAGCGGGGCTGACCGGCGGCGCATCCGGTGCACTGGGCGGCGCTGTGGGCACAGGGCTTTCCAGGATGAACGCGGGAGATTCCAGCCTGCGGGGCAACGTGGAGCGGTATGCCGCTCAGGACGAATACGAGCAGGCGCTGAAGGAACACCAGCGCCGGGAGGAGCTGGCGCGGGAACCGGGGGATGGAATCGCTGAACAGACGGTGGTGAACGATGACCCGGCGGTACATACTGCGGCACAGAACGCCAGCATTGAGGAGTACAAGAACAGCGTTGACCCCAAAATGGCGGAATACGTGGACAAGGTGCGGGCAGGCGAGAAGCTGGAACCCTACGTTGTGACCAGGACCAGCGACCGGATGCGCAGTGCCATGATGGAGCTGACGGGGCTGGACAAGGTTGGGGATTACACCCTGCTGGACAACAACGGCGTGCAGCACATCACAAACCGCCACGCAGGCGGCGACGGCAGTGCCGATGCCACCATGAAGAACAGCGCCGACGTGGCCCGTGCGGCTTATGTGCTGAACAATTTTGATAATGCGTATCTGGGAACCCGGAAAGCAGAAGGCTATTTTGACAGTCGAAGCAAACGAGCCCCCATTGTGATCTTTGAGAAAAAAATAGACGGCTCCCACATTATCGTGGAAGCCGTCACTGACACCAAGCGAGGAAAAAATTATATCATTTCTGAATATTTATCCTCGGTGGGTGTTGATCCAAAAGAAATAGCGAAAACTCTGCGCCCCCCTATGGATGCCGCTGAAAGCGACCCCAGACATACGTCCGAAACGTTAAACGAAGAAATTTCCGCTATTTCGGCATCGATGCCGCAGTCCCCTATGGATGCCGTTGCCGACCCCAGGGATACGTCCAAAACGTTAGCTGAAGATTACGATGCTACCGCTAGTATAGCACCCGGCGATGGCAGCGTCAACGGGAACCGTGTGAAAAACGGCGTGGAAACGGTGGAAAGTACTGCGGAAACAGCAGCGGACGGGAATACACCTCATCCGTCTGCTGCGCAGACAGCTTCCCATCAAGGAGAAGCCTTTAGCAGTTACGCGGACGTAGAGAACCGGGTGGATGCGGCACAGCTGAACACGGCGGACTGGAACCGGGGCGAGCAGAGAGCCGCCGCACGGCAGCTGGTGAACCGGGCGCAGATGACGACAAAGGCGGCACAGGCTGTGGTGGATGCCATGCCCCAGGGCGTGGGTGCTGCCGTGTATGCCCAGGCGGCCAACAGCCTGTACCGGATGGGCGTGACCCAGGACGTGAAGAGTTTTGAACAGGCGGTGAACCTGACCGGCGGCATGAACAGCCTGGGCGGTGCCGTGCGGCAGGTGCTGGCGCTGGGAAAGACCGGCGAGAATGCCTTGCGCATTGCCTACACCTACGGCCAGGGCGAGGCGGAAGCCTACAACGCCCGGAAAACCAGCGAAATTGGCAGCGGACAGGGAGCAGTCAACCCGGACGCTGGCACCTATTTCAAGGGCCGGAACGTGAGCAAAGGCACCAATGCCATGGACGCTTTTATTGAGCTGGGAGCCAAGAGCAGCGGCACCGCCATCCACCGGGCCGTGGAGGGGTTACAGAACAACGCCAGGGGCTTTATCAAGGCTGCGGCGGGCGAAATGTACCTTTCCGGTGAGGCGGGCAGCGAGACCGTGATGCACGAGACCTTCCACATGCTGAACGAGTGGAGCCCGGAGACTGGTCAGGCCGTGATGGACCGGCTGCTGACCTATCTTGTGCAGCAGAACGGAATGGAGAGCACCGAGAAGCTGGTGGAAAGCTATCTGGGCCGGTATGAGGACAGCGGCGTGAAAATGACCTGGAACCAGGCGCTGGAAGAGATCACCGCCGATGCCATGGAGACCGTGTTCGGCACGGCGGACGGCTTTAGGAATTTCGTGCGCCAGCAGGCGGCGGAAGCGAAGATGAACGCCAAGGCCCGGGGGATGATCGGGAAGGTGATGGACAAAATCGACAGCCTGCTGCACACCGTGCTTGCTGACGTGAACCGCTTTTTGAAGAACGAGCCCACCAACGCCGCCGCCAAGGCCGCCAGGAGCCTGACAGAACAACAGCTCAAAGACCTGCAGAACCTTTACTTTGAACATCAGGCAGAGGCCGGCAGCAAATACCGGGAAGTATTAACCTCTCAGGCGCAAAGCGCCAGCTCCCCTAATAGGGGAGCCAAGGAGCAGGGCAGCGCAGAGGTAAAATACTCCATTGACCCGAGCTATGCACAGGACATTGACGAGTGGAACCGGGACGGACGAAACAGCCGGGAAATCTTTGTGCTGGGCAGCACGGCGGAAGCCTTGCAGGGACTGGGCGCACGAGAGAATGACATCTACATGAAAGGCGATAAAATCAGCCTGATTCTGGAACAACACCCGGAGATGACATTGAACGAGATCAAACGCATTCCGGAAATTTTGGATGACCCCATTCTGGTGCTTTCCAGCCGGAATAAGGGGCGCGCCGGTTCACAGAATACCAGACTGGTTTTGTTTGGAAGCGTGAAAGCGCAGGATGGCAGACCCGTACTGTGCGTGCTGGATCTTCAGCCAGTAGAAAACCGGATCGTGATCCAGGATATGCAGAAGGCAACCAGTGCTTATACCAAGGATAACGACCCTGTGAGATTTGTGCGGAACAGCGAAGTGCTGTATACCTCTGAAAACAAAAAAAGAACCACAGCGTTACTTAGGACACTAGGCTTCCAAATGCCTAGCGAACTGCAACGCTATGGTTCTATGGGTAGTATATCCTATCATGGGCAAAACGTCAAGATGGAAGGTGTGCCATTTACAGAAATAGAGACGCAGACGAAATACCAGCTGGACGTGGACAGCGACGCTGCAGAAGCAACCCGCACTGCCGCCCTGGGTGACGTGGACAAGCAGACCGACCTGATGCGACAGGTGAGCGAACTGGGCGGGAAGGTGCGCCTCTCCGACCAGAGCATTACCGACATTGTGCGGGCCGTGCTGAGCGACACGGGCAGTAAGCTGGATGCCAAGACCTTTACAGAGCGAATGCGGGCCCTGAGTGACTACATTGCCCTGAATAAGGATGTGAGCTGGGACGATGTGTACACCTTTGCCTCTGACATTGCCGAACAGCTGATGCAGAGGAGCAGCCATAAGAACGACGAAATGTGGAAGCACTACCCGGAGCTGCACCAGATGAGCATGGTGATCGAAAAGGGATCGAAGGACTACAGCGAGATCTTGTACCACTGGGGCAGCTGGGCCAACGCACGCAAGGAGCTGGCCCGGCGCGGCGTGAAGATCACCCAGAGCAAAGAAGGAGTGCACAGCCATTGGGACGCAGACTTTACCGAGCTGCAGAAGCTGGGGGCGGGGCTGTTCCCCACCGAAACGCCCAATAGCGCCGTGGAAGCGCTGGAAGCCATGGCAGAGGCCCATGACACAATCCGCCCGGTGATGCAGAATGATTACAGCGAGGACTGGGACGGGGCAAAGCAGGACATTGCCATGCAGATCATGCTGCGGTACATGAACAGCACCGAGGTGGCCAACGAGCAGAACGCCGAGGCCCGGCAGGAGTTCACGAAGCAGTGGGAGGAGATGCGCAAGCAGGCAAAGCAGGAGGCGCTGGAAGCGAGGGCGAAGGTGGAACTGGAACGAGCAAAGCGGGAACAGGAGCTGAAAGAAGCTGCCGAAAGCGCGGCTGACCCGTTCCGGCTGGAAGCTGCCAAAGCCAACGCCCGGGCAGACAAGGCGGAAGCCTTTGCCAGGAAGCAGCGGGAAAGCGTGAGCACCACCATTCGGCTGGCGAAAGACCGGGCGGAAAAACAATTGCAGAAGGCCCGGGATGCCCGGGAGATGGACACCACCCGGCGGAATATCAATAAGATGACAAGCCAACTGACCCAGATGCTGGAAAAGCCAAGCGAAAAAGGCTATGTACCGGAATACCTGCTGGAAAAGGTTCGGCCCGTGGCTGCTCTGGCCAACGATGCCGTTGGCAACCGCAAGGCGGCGGCACAGCTGAGGGCAGAACTGAACGGTACATACGGCCCGGTGCCAGAAGGGGGGAACATACGGGAGGCTGTGGAAGGCCTGAGCCGGGGCATTGACCGGGAGGTGAAGCTGGGAGACCGTGCCGCCATGGAATGGCAGCAGAGTAGGCTGCCGGAGCAGATCAGCGACTGGCTGAACGATGTGAACGAGGCCCGGGAAATTGAGATGGAGAAGCTGCGGGGCGAGATCGAGAATGCCGAAAAGTGGCTGAAAAAGGACACCCCGGAGAAGAAAGCCTACATTGCCCGACTGAACGCTGACCTGAAGGCCTACCAGGACGGGAACCTTGCCACCCTGACCGCAGACCAGACCCGTGAACTGAGTGAGATCCTGGAAAAGACGTTGTTTATTGTAAAGAACGAGAATGTGATGCTGGGCAGCATAGAGGATGTGATGGTGGACGACTTTGCCGAGGGTATTTCCGGTGAGCTGAAGAGCGTGCGTCAGCAGCGGAAGGATACCAGATTCGGGAAGATCTTCCGGGAAGTGACCAGCGTGTACAAGCTGAATACCATGAACATTGAACGAAACTTTGAGCGTTTGGGCGGCTACAACCACGGCGGCTGCATGGAGCAGCTGGGACGGCAGCTGAACGAGGGCCAGGCACGAAAGGAACGCATTAAAGCAGAGGGTGAGCGCATTTTCTCTAACGTGACCGGGCCGGAGCATGCCGAGGAGCTTTACCACTTTACCCACGATCTGGTGGACATCGGGCTAAAGACCCGGGACGGCAAGCCCTGGCTGGTGACCCATGACGTGATGACCGAGCTGTGGGCACAGCTGCAGAACAGGCAGGGCCTGCACCACCTTTTGTACGGCGGGGCCACCATTGTGGACATGAGCTTTTCCACCAAGGGCCTTGCCGGGTTGGGAGAGCAATACTCCGAGACTGTGACGCTGGGCGAGCTGGTGACCATCGACAAGGACGGCAGCAAGCTGAACGCCTACGAGATCAGCAAGCGGGAGGACACGCTGCGCACCAGCATCCTTGGCGAGATCGAAAAGAACCTGACGGCTTACGATGACCTGTGGATCAGCGATTTCCGGGAGCTGGGCAAGCTGACAAAGGGGTACATCAACGAGGCCAGCATGACCCTGTACGGCGTAAAGCGTGCCCGGGTAGAAAACTACATCCACATGAACGTGGACAGAAACACCCTTGTGGAGCAGAACGAGGGCGTGCGCCGGGACGTGAGTGTGGGCAGCGAGGGCTACATGAAGACCCGACAGAACAGCTCCAAACCCCTGGCTTTGGTGGGCCTGGTGAAGCAGGCCAGCGAGAGCATAGAAAATGCCGCCCAGTTTGCAGGCATGGCGATCCCGCTGCGGAACGCCGAGAAGGTGCTGAACAGTATGCAGGGCGGCGAGACACAATACGGAGCCATTGAACGGAGCTGGGGACGGGCCGGACGCAAGTACATGCAGAAGGCCATGGCCGACCTGAGCGGGAGCAAGGGAGACAGCGAGGTGTTTGACCACCTGAGCAGCGTGCTGCGGGGCAATGCCGCTGCCGCCGTGCTGACGGGAAACCTGAACGTGACCTTGCTGCAGGCAGCAAGCCTGCCCACGGCAGCGGCAGAGCTGGGCTGGGGCGGAACCGGTGCATCTGCCGTGCAGTTTGTGATGAACCTGAAGCCCAGCCAGCTGAACAGCATCGTTGAACGTGCCTACCGCTTTGGAGATTCCCTGCTGCCCACCCGCTTGCGGGGCAGCAGCCGGGGGGAACTGAGCAACGCGGCGAAAGAACAGGGCGTGTTCAGCACCGCCCACGACGGGGCCAGGAACAGCCAGAACGTGGTGCTGCGGTACGGCACCCGAGCCGTGAACGCTCTGGCAGACTTTGCGGGCGGAAGCATTGGCTGGATGGACAAGGTGACGGTGGCCAGCCTGTTCCACGGGGCTGAGAACTATGTACAAAAGAACCTGGCCGAATATGACCTGACGAAAGCTGACCTGCCCACCAAGACGATGGAGGACGGCAGCAAGGCTTACCAGGAAGCCGTGATGAGCAAGTTCCGGCGGGTGGTGGAGCGGACACAGCCCAACTATACCGTGATGCAGCGGACAGGAATGCAGCGCTCGAAGAACCAGATGCTGAAGACCCTGAGCATGTTCAGCACCCAGCGCCAGCAGAACGCCCAGATCATGGTAAGCGCCGTGGAGGATCTGGCGGCCCAGTGGCAGCGGAACGACCAGGCAAAGGCGGCATTGGAGAAAGCAAAGGCAGAAAACGACACGCCCCGGCTGGCGGAGTGCAAGGCCGCTGCGGAAAAAGCGAAAGCAGACAGGGCGGAGGCTTTGAAGCGGTTCTGGGATGCGGCCAGCAGCCAGATCGTGCAGACGGCGGTGATCGCCGGGCTGGGGATACTGGTAAAGTTTATTCTGCACCGGTGGGATGACCTGCAGGACGAAAACGGGGATATGACCCTTGCCAGCCTTGGCGGAAGCTTTTTGTACCAGTTCAGCAATAGCATGGTGAGCAACTACACCGGCGGAAGCGAGCTGTGGACAGCGGGGGAGAGCATCCACAGCAAGAGGGTGTTTGGCAACTACGACAGCGTGAGCATGACCGGATTTTCGGCCATCAACGACGCGGTGACCAGCATGACCAAGCTGAACGCCCTGCTGGATAAGGACACCGGCGAGATGACCGAAAAAGAGCTGGACGATTATGCCGACAGCGTGAAATGGGCCTGGGCTGACACGGCGGGCCAGCTGATGATGCTGGTGGGCGTGCCCTACAACAACGGCAAGAAGTATGTGCAGGCGGTGTTTGCCTGGATGGACACGGTCAAGCAGTGGGACGAGACCGGAGAAAAGAACTTCAATTCCACTCCGGACAGCGCCACCGGGCAGTACGACCGGCTGTTTGAGGCCATCCAGACTGGAAACACCGAGGAAGTACAGGCGGCCACCAAGAAGCTGGAGCGAATGCTGGCGGAGGGAAAGATCAAGGAGCTCAAGACAGATGACCAGCTGAAAGCTCGGCTGAAAAAGTACGATGAGGACATTCTGGACGCTGCCAGGGCGAAGAACGCCGGAGACATGGAAGCACGGGTGGATGCAAAGCAGGAGGTCTATGACCGGCTGTGCACGGCCTACGGCGTGAAGAAGCTGGGCGAAAAGGGCGAGACCGACGAGGACAAGGCCCAGAGAGCCCGGTTCAGGGAACTCATCGATAAGGCGGTGAACGAGAAGGCGGAACAGCTGTACAAGGGCGGCACCGAGGGCAGCGTGTACGATACCCTGACGGACGCACTGGAAACCGGAAAGCGGAAGGACGTACAGGACGAGATCGACCGGCTGCGGACGGCGGGCAAAGCGGACAGCCAGATCAAGAGCAAGATCACCGATGCGGTGAAAGAGGAGTATCTGGCGGGCAACGACCACGATCGGGAGAAGCTGGAGAAGCTGCTGACGAGCCTGACCAAAGAGGACGGGACGGCCATGTATGAGGAAAAGAACTTTGCCCAGTGGGTGAAGGACGCGGCAAAAAAGGAGGAACAGGCAAAAAACAGCAAGGATGAGTGGGCAGGGGTGAGGTGAAACTCTCAGTCACGCTTTGCGTGACAGCTCCCCTAGTAGGGGAGCCAAGTTCACGTTGCTGCTCTTTTTGGGGGAGCTCTGCTTAGAAGAAAGGGAGACCGTTCGGGGTGAACGGCCTCCCTTTTGCTATGTTATTCTGTTAAATCATGCCGAGTTCGGATTTCAGACCTTTTTGCAGAACACTGGAAAAATTGATGTGTGCGGATTCGGCGGCATCGTTGAGCCAACCGGGAATAGACAGGGTCTTTTTGACGGGCTTGAACTGCTTCTGATATTCTTCCATATCAAAAGGAATCATTGCAATAAAATCACCGGTATCCACATGGATGGCAGAAGGAAGAGAAGGCTTAGGACATACTTCACAATCTTCAAGCATCAGACCAATGGCATCCTGGGCCATAGCAACCGCTTCATCCATAGTTTCCCCTTGGGTAAAGCAACCTTCAATATCTGGAATTGTAACGGAATATCCTGTTTCTTCTGGATGAAAAACAGCAGGATAAAATACAGCAGTCATTTTAATATTACCTCATATATAGCGTGATGTAAGTTTTGAAAATATTATATGATAACGAGAAAACTAATATTCAATTATTTCAATAATCTATAATGTAGTATTAGGATAACCAGAAATTTTCCAGGTTGATCCTAACAAGATAATGTTATTTTTTGATTCCGGCTTGTTTAAGAATACTTTTTTCTAGACCGGGCTTCAGATCCTTTGCATGATAAGGAACGACAGTGGATTTTTTGGTGACGGGGTTGCTGTACATCCGATGAGAGCCATTGGAGCGAATGCAAACAAAGCCGTTTTGCTCCAACAGCCGACACATCTCTTTTGGAGTTAGCGGCATGGCGGTGGAATCCTCCTTTCTTCGTTGGTGATTTGATTATATACGTATTTTACGTATTTGTCAAGAGGCGGGAACTTATGTATGTCCGGGGTAGTTGCACCCGGCGGGGCGTGATAGGATAGGGGCAGGAAGGGAGTGAAACTGTGAGCCAACTGGATATCAAGATCAGAAAGCTGCAGGACAACGGTTCGACGTTCCGGGCAAACATTGAGACGCTGTATCTGGGCGGTGTGCGGAGCGCCAAGGTGGACGAGCTTCGCTTTGAGCTGCCGGAAGAGTGGAAGAACTGCACCGTGACCCTGCATGTGCAGCGCCTGAGCGGCACAAAGCCGGACCCCCAGCTGCTGGACGAACAGAACAGCGCACTGGTAGACCGGCGGTGGACACTGGAAAAAGAGGGCACCTGGATGCTGATGGCCATCAACGACAGCGGCTACACTGCCATGACCAAGCCCGGCAAGTACACCTGCTATGACACCATCGACACCGACACGACCACCGAGAGCATTACGCCGAGCATCTATGAACAGTTCGTGGCCGAGGTGACGAAGTACGCCAAGCAGGCGCTGGAGAGTATGAATGCGGCCAAGACCAGTGAGGAAGCAGCGGCCAAATCTGCTAAAGAAGCAGCGAACTCTGCCGCCAGCATGGAAGAAAGCGTGCGGGTGAGCGGGGAAAATGCCAAAAAGGCTGCAAACAGTGCTGCTGCGGCAAAGAAAAGTGAGGAAGCGGCAGCAAAGAGCGCAGAGGCATCTGAGAACAGCGCTAAGAAAAGCGCCGAGAGTGAGAGTGCATCCAAGGCTAGTGCGGAAAAGGCAAAGGACAGTGAAGAGGCGGCGAAAAAGAGCGAGGACGCAGCAGCCCTGAGCGAGACCAACGCCGCCGCCAGCGAGAAGGCAGCCAAGACCAGTGAGACCGCCGCCAAGCGGGCCCTGCAGGACACGGAGACGGAGCACACCGCTGCCTTGCAGAACATCGCACAGGCCCGCACCGCGGCCCTGAACGACGTGGCCAACTCCACCAAGACGGCCACCACTGCGGCAGAAACCGCAACCCAGCAGGCCACCGACGCTGCGGGGAGCGCTTCCACCGCCGCCACCAAGGCCGGGGAGGCAGAGAAGAGCAAGACGGCAGCGGCGACTTCTGCTACCAATGCCAAAGCCAGTGAGGAAGCATCCAAGAACTGGGCGGAGGAAGCCAAAAAAGCGGCAAACACTGACCCGACTGTTTCTATTAAAGGTGCTCCTGCAGATGCGGCTGCGACCCGGGCGCTGATCAAGGAAATGCTCGCACAGCAGCGGGAAGAGGATAACTCCAAAATCAAATTCTGGGCCAGCAATGACCCGACATCTCCGGCAAGCTTTATCGGCGGCACCTGGGAACGTATCGAAGGAGAGTTCATCATGGGTGCATCCGATGCTTACCCCGCAGGCACTACCGGCGGCAGCGCCACCCACACCCAGACTGTGGCCGAAATGCCCAGCCATAACCACAGCGGTTCTACTGGCTCGGCAGGTTCCCATAGCCATAGCGCATGGACTGGCGGTGCAGGCGGACATAATCATACAGTGAGTGCAGCGATTACGAATAAGAATGGGCCAATGATGGCCGGCGAGAACAGTGGATATGGACAGTATGCTGATAACGGCACCCCTACCACCTCTTGGGTAGGAGATCACACCCACGGTGTTGGCATGAACGAAGCCGGTGCTCATACCCATACCGTAAGCATCGGAAGCACCGGCAGCGGCCAGGCAATGAGCATCCTGAACCCCTATCACTCCCTGTACATCTGGGTACGTGTGGATGATGCAGCATGAAAGGAGCCCCTATGAAAATCATTGATGAAACCGGCGCAGTGCTGACCACTGAGCCGGATCTGGAAGCGGGCTATCTGGTGGAAGATGTGGAAGTCATTCACCATGATGCCGTAGAGGGAGCGGCTCCGCAGTGGCACAGAGAGACAGCCAAACTGCCGGATGGCACCCCTGCGATCTACTACCGCGACGGCGTAGAAATCGGTCGGGACACCGTGAAGGTCATCGACGTGCCCGGCGTTGACCCTCAGCCCGCCTGGGATGAGGAAGTGCCGGTGATGCGGTACATCCGCTACACCGCCGAAGAGTTGGCCCAGCGGGAAAAGGAGAAGCAGGAAGCCCAGCAGCGGCAGGAGGTACTGGACAAGCTGCCCGAAACACTGGCCGCCCTGCAAGCCGCCCAGGCAGATGCGGATGCGCTGAACGTTGACCAGGCCTACCGGCTGACCCTGCTGGAGCTGGGGATCACTGAGTAAAACCCTCTGCCAAGAGGATGATAACATTTTAAGATGGGGCAGCGCCCCGGAAAGGACAAACCTATGTTGTACCGTACCTGTAAACGCATGATCGAACGCGGCAATCTGGAGGGCATGAGCACCAAGCTGGACGTTTTCTATGCCGCAAGCAAGTTGACCGATGACGAGTACAAGGAGCTGACCGAGCTGCTGGCCGAGAAGGAGGCGCAGAGCAATGGATGACCTGAAGGTGCGCATCACACTGGGTGACACGACCCTGGAGGGAACATTGGACGAGCTGCTCGAGAGCGGAACTTTCAAAATGGAGTATGACCAGGCAGGGCTTAACAAGATCGTGCAGGAAGCTGTTGCCCTACAGAGAGCTGAATATCAGAAAGACCCGCAGCATTACCATGTGCATACCATGACCATGGACGAGCTACCGCATCATCCCTGCACAACAAAACCGGGAGCGCATACATTCGGCGATGAAATGTATGGGATTCGACAATTCCATGCATGGCCAATCTGCAGTGGAAAGCATGTCACGATTTGGCCCAATGATGATGCCGGTACGAGTTGGCGAGTTTATGCGGGAGTCACTTTGAATACTGCAAAGGAGGCGCAGAATGCCCAGAACAATACTTGACGTGAGCAAATGGCAGGGCAGCATTGACTGGGACAAGGTCAAGGCAAGCGGCCTTGTCTCCGGCGTGATGATCCGGGCCATGGGCAACAGCAAAGAGGGCAAACCCAGCAAACCCTACATCGACCCCTACTTTGCCCGCAACTATGCCGAGTGCACCCGGCTGGGCATCCCGGTGGGCGTGTACGGCTACTTCAAGGCCACCACCAAGGCACAGGCCGACAGGGAGCTGGCCCTGTTCAAGCAGGCGCTGGGCGGCAGAGCCTTCCAGCTGCCGGTGGCTGTGGACATCGAGGACAAGCTGCAGGAGGCCCTGAGCAAGTCTGCCCTGACTGACATCGTGGCCCACTGCCTGAGCGTGGTGGAGAGCTGGGGCGTGTACGCCATGCTCTACACCGGCCTGAACTTCGGGCAGACCAACCTTTACATGGGTGGCGCGGACCTCAAGCCATACGACGTATGGCTGGCGGCCTACCGCACCAGGAAACCCGCCCCCGGCTGGCCCTTCGGCATGTGGCAGTACACCAGCAGCGGCAAGATCCCCGGCATTGCCAAGGACGCAGACCTGAGCGTGGCCTACAAGGACTACGCTGCCATCATCCAGCGCAAGGGGCTGGGCAAAGTGAAAGGAGAATGACAATGAAAAATGAGATTTGTGCGGCCATCGGCATTGTGGGTGGGGCCATTGCCAGCCTGCTGGGCGGCTGGGACACGGCGCTGCAGACGCTTATCATCTTTATGGCGATCGACTACATCACCGGCCTGATCGTGGCAGGGGTGTTCCACACCAGTCCCAAGACCAAAACTGGCACCCTTGAGAGCCGGGCAGGCTGGAAGGGCCTGTGCCGCAAGGGTGTGAGCCTGCTGGTGGTACTGGTGGCCTGCAGGCTGGATGCTGTCATCGGGTCGAACTTTATTCGGGACACCGTTGTCATTGCGTTTGTATGCAATGAGACTATCAGTATCGTGGAGAATGCCGGACTGATGGGTGTGCCCATCCCGGCGGCGCTGACTCGTGCTGTGGACGTGCTGAAGCAGCGGGCGGAAGAAAAGAACGGCAGCTGACAACGGCCCCGGGGAGCCTGATGGTTCCTCGGGGCTGAGTTTGTGTTTTCGACTTCTTTCGACGAAAGGCGTAGCATGATGGGCGAAAGGATGTGTTAGAATGACTGATACACAATTTGACCACTCGCTGCGCCCTCTGGGTATCATTCGCACAAAGACTGATTATTATACTCTCCGGCAGTGTATGACACTGATTTGCACCAGGCCTGACCGGTTGCGAGCCTTGCAGAAGGAAGTTTATCTGCCTGTGGCGGAAGCTTCTGGTCACGCTTGGAGGGCTGTGGAGAGCGCTGTTCGCAGGACGGCAAAGCTGGCGTGGGAAACTGACCCGGAGAAAGTGCAGGTGTTGGCGGGATACCCGCTGGATCATCGGCCAACGGCGGGACAGTTTTTGGAGATGCTGTATAATGCAGCGGATACTATGTACGAGAAAAAGTAAGATTTGAAAGAAGTATGTAGAAAGAATTGGGGGTGGCGTAAAGGGAAAAATTGTTCGAGTGAGAATGTGTCAGGTGGACCAAACAAAAATAATCCGAACTTGTTTCCGATAGGAGATGGGTTCGGATTATTTGTTTTCTTCGGAAAGTTAGCGTTTGCGAAGCAATGAAAGCCCCAGTGGGTTTTTAAGCAACTGGAACGGCATTTCTTATCTTTCGATATTCGGAATCTTCTGTCCCCGCAGCTCCTGCCGGATGGCACGAAACTGCTCCGGCACGTCCGCATCGGTCATCGCACCGGGGACATCCACCGTCCCAGCGGCTTTGGCGGCTTCATAGAACCAGCATTTATACTCCACGGTCTCCAGCGTGTGCTGTAACTGCTGGATCTGCTGGGTGAGTACTTCCCGCTGATGCCGGAACATTTCCAGCCGGGTGTCAATGGTGTCGTCTCCCTGCATGGAAAGCTCAATATACTGCCGGATATCCTTGATGGACATTCCGGCTTTTTTCATGCAGCGGATGACCTGCAGCCACTCGAAGTCGTTTTCCCGGAACATCCGAATGCCGCCGGAGGAACGCTCCACAAAGGGAAGTAACCCTTCTTTGTCGTAGTAGCGCAGGGTGGAGGCAGGTACGCCCAGCTTTTGTGCCATTTCACCTACGGTATAGATCATCTGAAACCTCCGTTTTTTCAAAAAGCCCTTGACTTAAAGTGCGCTTTAAGTTGTATGATAAAATCAAACTTTATCAACATCATAATGCGGATGCACTCCGCTGTCAAGGAGGTTCCTATGAGCAAGAAGGTATTGATTTTGTCTGGCAGTCCCCGGAAGGGCGGCAACTCTGATATTCTATGCGATGAATTTCTGCGTGGAGCGCAGGATGCCGGGCACAAAGCAGAAAAGATCCGGGTCGCTGAGAAAAAGGTGGCTCCCTGTTCCGGCTGCTACTACTGCAGCACCCACGGCGGAGCCTGCGTCCACAAGGATGATATGGCAGACATCCTGCAAAAGATGATCGATGCCGATGTCATTGTGCTGGCAAGCCCGGTATACTTCTACTCCATCAGTGCCCAGTTGAAGGCAGTGATCGACCGTACCGTGGCACGGTGGCTTGAGGTCAAAGACAAGGAATTCTACTACATCACCACCATGGCAGACGAGGAAAAATCCTCTGCAGATGCTACGCTGGCCTGCTTCCGGGGCTATGCAGACTGTGTGGAAGGTGTCGTGGAAAAGGGCGTCCTTGTAGCAGGTGGTGTCTATGAGCCGGGTGCGGTGCGAAACACCTCTGCAATGGCACAGGTTTACGAGATGGGGAGGAACGTATGATGGCAGTGAAACAGACGGCAGGGCGGGATGCTCTGGGCGAATTTGCGCCCAAATTTGCGGAACTTAACGATGAGGTACTATTCGGGCAGGTGTGGAGCCGAGAGGATAAACTCTCCCTCCGGGACCGCAGCCTTGTGACGGTGGTGGCACTGATGGCGCAGGGACTGACGGACTCCTCGTTTCGGTATCACCTGACGGCAGCTAAAAACAACGGTATTACCCGGACTGAGATTGCAGAGATCCTGACCCATGCGGCATTTTATGTAGGTTGGCCCAAGGCGTGGGCGGCTTTCCGTATGGCCAAGGAAGTCTGGGCAGAGGACGCTGCAGAGGATGCCAAGGCAAAGCACCAGAGTGAAATGGTGTTCCCCATCGGTGCATCTAACGACGGTTTTGCACAATATTTCAGCGGAAAAAGCTATCTGGCACCCCTGTCCACCGCACAGGTTGGCATTTACAACGTCACCTTTGAGCCGGGCTGCCGGAACAACTGGCACATCCACCATGCTGCAAAGGGTGGCGGGCAGATCCTTGTCTGCGTGGCAGGCCGGGGCTACTATCAGGAATGGGGCAAAGCGCCGCAGGAGCTGCATCCGGGCGATGTGGTGAATATTCCCCCGGAGGTCAAGCACTGGCACGGTGCTGCACCCGATTGCTGGTTCTCTCATCTGGCAGTGGAAGTGCCCGGCGAAGGCACCTCTAACGAGTGGTGCGAGCCGGTGCCGGAAGAAACCTATAAGGAGTTGCGGTGATGCGGTTTGATGTACACCCAACCGCGATGAAACAAAAACAGGGTGCGCCCCTGAATAGGACGCACCCCGCCAAAGACCACAGACGATAACGATATGTACAACAGGGCGTTCCCCGTCGGGAACGCTCTGTTTCTCTTTGCTGGTAAAGCAAAAAGCTCCAGGCTTAACCCCTCTTCTTTGCGGATCTTTCTGATCTGTTCTCCAACAAGGGATACTAGTTCGGCTGGTTCAGATTCAGGCTGATCTTTCGCTTTTTTTCACAGAGAACACCTCATTTGCGGGCAATCATCAGATGCCACGGAACGTAAAGGTGAACTCCACAGGCTTAGTCACATCAGGAATATACTCCGGGTGGACATTGGCACCCCAGCTGTCATCACCGCCGACGCCCATCTGCTCGCCGATGGCACGAATCACCGTGTAATGGACCGGGGGCAGCTCGTAGGGATGCTTGGCACTCTCCATTTCATGGGGAGTGTAGGGCAGCGCAGAGAAGAACATGGGCTTTGCGGCATCTGCGGTAAACAGCAGCCCGCGACCCTTGCGGTCCACTACCTTTGCCCAGCGCACAGCGGTCTTTGCACCGCACTCCTGCGGAACAAGGTACTGCGCCATATTGTCTGCAACCTTGTTCTGGTAAATGCCCAGCTTGGCACCATGCTGACGATCCCAGTAGGTCTCCGCAGGGCCGTTTCCGTACCACTCCACCGTGTCGTAGTCAGCGTCGATCTTGAACAGTACGCCGAACTCCGGCATTGCTGCAAGTCCTTCCACCGGGTCATAGTGCAGGGTGGTCTGGATGCGGCCATCACCGAACACACGGTACTGCAGGCTGCACTCTGCTGCGGGGCTGGTCTGGAGGTTATAGAGATAGGTCACGACCACGCTGTCGGCTTCCACCTCGCAGGTGGGGTTCTGGAGGATGGTGCCGCCATGAACAGACGGGATTTCCTTGCCGATGCCCTTGGCGGTAGCGTACAGGCTTGCCAGCTTCCACTGACCGCGAACGCCGCCCATGTTGTTGCCGCAGTCGTTGTCGGTGGGAGCGCGCCAGAAGTTGGGACGGGGAATCTCCTGAATCATCTCCTTGCCGGCATAGCGGTAGGAAGTCAGACCGCCGTTCAGATCGGAGAACAAAACATCGAAATTCTCACCACGGACACCGATGTTGTGTGTACCGTGCGTAACGGTAAACGGCGTGACCTTCTTGCTGGGAATGGAACGGACCACAGCGATCACACCCTGTCCAAAGGCGACTTCATGACCTTTCTTTGCCCAGCTGGTGTCCTCCTTCAAACGGAAGCTGATGGTCACTGCATATTCACCGGGGAGCGCAGGAACCATAAACGGCAGCGGGAAGCTGGAACGCTCTTCGGGAGCAACATCAATATTGGTCAGTTCCTGCTGCTGATACAGCTTTCCATCACGGTGCAGCAGTGCAACGCAGTCGAAAGCATCCGTAGAGGTGAACAGGTTCTTGTTCCAGACTTCGAAGCCAGAGTTGTCGATGGAAATGGTGATGTTCTGATAGCAGAACTTGACCTCCTGCATCTTGGGAGAAGGAGCACGATCACCACCGTAGGCAATGCCGTTTCCGCTGAAATTATAGTCGGTAGGACGCTCACCGAAGTCGCCGCCGTAGGCTTGGAACCACTTGCCGTAGCGGTCTTTTTTCCAGATGGACTGGTCGATGTAATCCCAGATGAAGCCGCCCTGATAGCCGCAGTCCTTCTGGTCGGCAAGTTCCGTGTACTTGTGCAAAGCGCCGTTGGAGTTGCCCATAGCATGAGAATATTCGCACTCGATATAAGGCCGCTTATCGCCCTGTGCCAGATACTCTTTAATGTCCTTGACCGTGCTGTACATATGGCTCTCGATGTCGGTGGTTTCGAGGAAGCGGGGATCATTGACCACACCTTCGTAATGCACCAGACGGGTGTCATCAAAGCGGCGGACCATCTCTGCCATCTGAAGCAGGGTCTCACCGCCAAACGATTCGTTGCCCAGAGACCAAATCAGAACAGCAGGATGATTTTTGTCACGCTGGTAAGTGGAATTTATGCGGTCAAACAAGACAGCTTTCCACTCCGGCTTATCATTGGGCAAAACGCCCTCGATGCCGCGAATGCCCGCCTGATGGATGTCCCATGTGCCATGGGATTCCAGATTGTTCTCTGCGATCAGATACAGACCATACTCGTCGCACAGGTCGTACAGTGCATCCTGATTCTGGTAATGGCTGGTGCGGATGGCATTGATGTTGTTCTGCTTCATGGTGATGATATCCCGAAGCAGTTCCTCATGGGTGTGTACGCCCACAGCACGACCCGTAATGGAGCTGAACTCATGACGGTTGGCACCCTTGAACACGATGCGCTTGCCGTTGAGCAGCATCCGATTGTTCTTCAGCTCGAACTTGCGGAAACCGACTTTCTGCCCAGTCACCTCTACCAGATGGCCTGCATCGTCCAGCAGCTCGATTTCCAGTTCATACAGAGCCGGGTCCTCTGCACTCCACAGGTGGGGGTTCTCCACCGCATGGCTGAACAGCGCAGAACCGCCGTTCAGCGGGATTTTCTCGGAGAACACTTCCAGTTCACTGCGGCGCAGGGTCAGACGGGCTGCGCCCTTACCCTCCACCTGCAATGCAACTTCCAGCGTGGAATGAGTAAAATCATCCCCGGCAAACAGCGTTTTGACGGATATATCTTCCAGATGCACGGTGGGGATGGCGTACAGCCACACGCTGCGGAAGATGCCGGAGAAGCGGAAGAAGTCCTGATCTTCGCACCAGCTGGAGGAAGTCCACTTGAACACCTGCACGGCAAGTTTGTTCACGCCCGGCTGGAGATAGGGAGTCAGATCGAATGCGTGTGCGGAGAAGCTGTCCTCGGTGTAACCCACATAAGACCCGTTCAGCCAAAGAGCCATGCCGCTTTCCACACCCTCGAACTCGATGTGGACGGGCTTGCCCTGCATGGATTCCGGCAGCTCGAAGTATTTTACATAGCTTGCCACCGGATTGAACCGCTGCGGAATCTCGCCCGGCTGTACTTCTTCACGGCCATCCCACGGATACTGAACATTCGCGTACTGGGGAATGTCGTAGCCCTCCATCTGGATGTGTGCCGGAACATGAATGTCATCCCAGCCGCTGCAATCGTAATCTGTCTTTTCAAAGCCGGGGATGGCACTGGTGTAGTTCTTTGCGTAGGCGAATTTCCAGATACCGTCCAGCTTCAGCGCAAGCGAAGATTCTCCTGCCAGATATTCTTCGCGGGAAGCGTAAGTACGGAAACTTGCATGAGCATTCAGCACGTTTTCCTTGAAAAAGGTGGGATCTTTTACTTTTGCAAAATCAAATGCAGCCATAGTATTTCCTCATTTACCTTTTATAATTTTATAATATTTCTCCAGCCTCCCCGGAGGAATCGTTGGATTCCTCCGGGGAACAGCAGATGAAGGAGAAATGATAATGGCTTGTTATCAGACTGCTGCACGCAGTTTTTCATTTGCTTCTTCGACCTTCATACGAGAGAGAATGAAGGTGATGATGGCATCCAGAGCAAACGGAATCACCAGATACATGATCTTCAGCATCGAGATGCAGGATTCGGGCTGGACAGCCAGCGCACTATCGAAATGGCTTGCTGCCAGCAGCCAGCCGGTGATGGCAGTACCCAGACCGCCGCCCAGCTTCACACCGAGAGAAGTGCAGGAGTACATCGTGCCATCCACGCGCTTATGTTTCGTCAGCCAAGTATATTCAGAGCAAGCAGCAATCGCAGCGTTCATATCGCCCTGCCAAGGACCCTGACCAAGAGCTGCGATTGCAGTAAAGAGCAGCATCAAGGTCACATTGCCGCTGCCCATGTAACCAGCTACAGCAACCAGTGCACGAGAAATCGTTGCCAGAGTATAGCTCATTACATTCAGCTTATACATTCCATTCCACTTTGCAACCAAGGTCGGGGTGAACACCAGTGCGATGATCAGAGGAATGTTGATTGCCCAAGAGAATACACCGAACAGATTCTGGTTGCCAAGGATGTAGGTTGCATAGTAGGTGCCCATGCTGATCATGGCACCGTAGATCTGCTGCAAAATGTAGGTGACGCAAATCATCATATAATATTTGTTGCCAGCAAGCAGCTTTGCAGCCTGAACCAGATTGTACTTTTCGTCCTGCTCGATTTCCTTTTTGTCGGTGGTATCCACCAATTCGCCTTCTGGCAGTTCCTTCACGGAGAAAACGGAGAGGGTGTTGACAAGCAGACCGATGATGGCGTAGATGATTGCAACAGTGCGCCAACCGGCAGCACCACCGCCCAATGCCGTAACAGCACCCAGCGTGATGGACTGGATGAGCAGGCTGGTGGCAAAGGCGAACATGAAACGCCAAGAACCCATCTCGACCTGTTCGGCACTGTTCTTCGTGACGAGAGCAGTCAGTGCAGAGTAAGCAATGTTGTTGGCAGTGTAGAATACAGCGTTCAGCAGAGTATATGCGATCAGGAACCATGCGTACTGTGCAAACTGTCCCAGATTGGTCGGGATGGCGAAAATTGCCACCAGCGTAATGGCACAGCCAATGTAGCCGTACAGCATCCAAGGACGGGCTTTGCCCATCTTAGAATGCGTTTTGTCAATCAAAGAACCAAAGAAAATGTCCGTCACACCGTCCAGCAGTTTGGAAACTGCAATCAGAGTGCCGACAATACCGGGGTTCAGGCCAACGGTGTTGGTCAGATAGATCATGACGAAGGAGGACAGGAATGCATACACCACGTTGCCTGCAATATCGCCTGAACCATAGCCGACTTTATTATACCACTTTAGATAACGTTTCCCAGTCATTGTGCTTTCTCCCATCTTGCTTGTTTTGTGTGGGCGCGACCAATCTGCTGCGCACTTCAGACTGGAATTCTCATTACGCAAGTTGCCCAAATCTCTTGCGTTTCGTCTGAAAATATTATAGAATCTAATGGAACGGAAAGATATAGACAAGATGGAACAAAATATGCACAAAATCAAAGAGTTTGTGATTTTTTGATAGAACATTTCCCAAATCACTGTAAAATCTCTGAAGATGAGGAGGACGCAGGGATGTATTTCAACTCAGGATATTTGAACAACTCCCGTTTGGATTTCAAAGACTACTCAAAGCCGCTGGTCGTAGGCAGTTGTGGCACTTATCGCTTGAAAAAACGCCCGAAGCTGCCTACTTTTTGGGCAAAGGGTCGCAGAGACTATCAAATCCTCTATGTGGCATCTGGTAAAGCACACTTCTGGTTCGATGGTGTTGAGGAAGTGGTGACTTCTGGACACATGGTGCTTTATCAGCCGAAAGAAATCCAGAAGTATGTCTACTATGTAGAAGATCATCCAGAGGTGTTCTGGATTCACTTTACAGGATATGATGTCAAAAACATCCTGAACTATCACGGAATACCCTTGGACAAGCACGTTTTTTACAGCGGCACACTGCCGGATTACAAAATGCTGTTCCGAAAGATCATCCGGGAACTGCAACAATGTGAATATGGCTATGAAGACTATATTGCTTCTCTCTTCAACATCATTCTGTTTTTAGTAAGCAGGCAACAGCAGGAAAGCGAGAAAACAACTACAAGCATCCCCGAAGAAATCGAAGCCGCCGTTGCCTACTTTAACGAGAATTATAATACAAAGGTCAGTGTGGACGATTACGCGGAATCGCTGCATATCAGTACGAACTGGTTTATCCGTAATTTTAAGCAGTACATGAAAATAAGCCCTGCACAATACATCCTGTCCCTTCGGATGGTAAATGCACAAAGCTTATTGGAAAACACCGAATACAATATTGGAGAAATTGCAGAGATCGTAGGGTATGATAACCCACTCTATTTTAGCCGGGTATTCAAGAAAGAGTATGGTGTCAGTCCGGCACAGTACCGAAAGAATCTGGAAGAATCTACTGAAAATGAGAAAGATTCCTGAATTGTTCAATCCGCTGCGCCTGCCAATTTCAAAAATTTCTTGTCCGACTGGATGCTCTGGGTCACAAACTTCCCATCCCGGAACAATGCATATGTTGTGACCGGTGCGGGTACATTTTGTGCCGTCTCTTTCTCTGTGATGTGGATGGTTTTGAACGGGATTCCATGTTCCTTTGCAGCCTCCTGCACCTTTGGCACCCAATAATAGGTGTAAGGGCACTGGTCGGTATAGTAAAGGACAAAACCGTCCTCCTCCACCTTGGGATGTTTGGCGCAGACCTTGAATTTTGGCGGCTGGGCACTCTCTGCAAGGGGCAGGTACATGAGGTTGATGCCACAATCGGAGATGTCCGAAACCTTGAAGCCCTTATGGGTCAAAAACTTGGGGTCAGCGAGAAACTCCCGTTTGCGCCCCTCTGCACACAGAATGCAAACACCGTTTTTGCCCTGCGCCTTGGCATCCCGAAGGCATTCTTCCAGCAGTTCGCTGGAATAGCCGTGCCCCTTCATGGAGCCGGAGACCCACAGGCAGTTGATATAAAGCCAGCCTGCCGCATCAATGGGCACCCATGCGTTTTCTGCCGGGATGTACTCGATAAAGCATTTGCCGCGCTCTGCACTGCGGTAAAAAACAAGCCCCTCCTCAAAGCGCTGCTTGAGCCATTCCTTCTTGGCAAGGCTCTGTTTGCCGGACATGGCACAACAGATATGTTCCTTGTCGATGTTTTCTCTGGTAACTCTGATATAATCCATCTTGCAATCCCTCCTAAGTTGCAAAAAAGCCGCTGTGCCGCAGAGCGCTTCTCCGACACAGCGGCCTTTTTGTTTGTGGCTGCGACTTACCGCTATTTTTCACCTCCCACAATGTTAAAGGTACGGAAGAACAGCTTTACATGGGCATCCAGTTTTGCAAGGCTTTCAGCTTCCCGTTCCGGCTGGCGGTCGCAGATGCTCAGCAGGACGATGATAGGGGAGACATACATCCATGCCAGCGTATCCGGGTCTTCGTTTCGCAGTTCGCCGTTGGCAACCAGCGCACGGAAGATGCCTGCATGGTAGGAGATCATCCAATCTACATAGCGTTTGGAAAGCAGTTCGGCAAATTTGGGGGAACGGAACTGCTCCAGCGTCATCATCCGGCGGAACTGGCTGATGGTTTTATCGTGCAGCGAATAAAGGAAGATCTGTCGGACTTTTTCAACCAGCAGCTCCTCTGAGATGTGGGAGAAAACCGGGATATCCTTTTGGGAATCCTGTACATGGACCGAGATCTCAGCGGTGTCTTTCTGGTAGTGCGCCGAAGTTGTTTCCAAAATCGCATCGAAAATCGCCTGCTTGCTGGGGAAGTGGTTATACAGCGAGGGAGCCTTGATGCCGACCGCTTTTGCAATTTCACCCACGCTGACCGCATCGTATCCTTTGGTCGAAAACAGTTCCAGAGATTTTTCCAGAATGCGCTGCTTGGTATCTTCCATTTTTCTTTGCCCTTCGCTAACTAATATTCGTTAGTTCTACTATAATCAAAAATGTTTCCGCTGTCAAGAGGTTTTTCTGCATCATCGCCTACGATAAAGTAAAGATTTCAGGCTGTCAATAGAAAGTTTTGTATGATGCAGAATTCTGACAATAAGATGTACATGTTACTCTTAAGCCTTGCGGCTGCAGGCTTTTTCTTTGCCGGGATTTATGCTATACTTATTAAATCAAATCAATGGGCAGGAGGAACCAGCGTGGAGGATTACCGCACCATCCGGGGCACGGCCACCGGCGAATATGAGGAAAAGAAGAGCCGCTTTATTGCGCAGCTCTCCTTTGCGGACAGCGAGGAAAAGGCGGTGGCCTTTTTGGAGCAGGTGCGGGCAGCCAACCGCACGGCCCGGCACAATGTCTATGCCTACCGCCTGCGGGAGGGCAACCGGGAGCGCTACTCCGATGACGGTGAACCGGCCAAGACGGCGGGAACTCCGGCACTGGAAGTGCTGCAGCACAGCGGATTGACTGACCTCATCGTGGTCGTTACCCGGTACTTTGGCGGCGTGCTGCTGGGCACCGGCGGCCTGGTGCGGGCCTATACCACCGCCACCGCCCGCGCGTTGGAAGCTGCCGAAGTGGTCACGGTACGCAGTGTGGTGGAGCTGGAAGTGACGGTGGACTACTCGCTCTACGAGCGGGCGGCGCTGCTCATCCAGGCGGCGGGGGCAAAGCTTGCAGACCCTCAGTTCACCGACCGTGTCACACTGCGCTGGCAGATGCCTGAGGGTACGGAGCCGCCCTTGCTGGAGCAGCTCCGGGAGCTGACCCGGGGTGGCGCACAGGTGAGTGTATCGCAGCCGTTCTACGCTCCGTTCTGACCTGCAAACTGACTGCCTGCCGTTATGATACAGGCTTCCCTGCGGGGAAGGCTGGCGAGCGGCAGCAAGATCGAGAAATTTTATTCGTTCCAAGACAAAAACTTTCCCCCTTCGACAGGGCGGGTGTGCTATACTTGCCGCAGACGCGGCATGGGGATCGGCTGCGCCGTGCGAGAGGAGGGGGAGAAAAAGAAAGTGAGGGTTCCTGATGGATGTACGACAGCGCACCGAAGAGATCGAGCGGCTGACCTTGGCCTCCTGGGCAACATTCAGCGATGCCAGCCGGGGCAGGGTGAGGCCCGAAGAGCAGGACCCTATCCGTCCGGTGTTCCAGCGGGACCGTGACCGGATCATCCACTGCAAGGCGTTCCGGCGGCTCAAGCAGAAAACGCAGGTATTTCTCTCGCCGGAGGGCGACCTCTACCGCACCCGGCTCACCCACACGCTGGAGGTGGCGCAGATCGCCCGCACCATCGCCCGCGCCCTGCGTCTCAACGAGGATCTGACCGAGGCCATCAGCCTGGCCCATGACCTGGGGCACACGCCCTTTGGCCACGCAGGGGAGAGCGCATTGGACAAGCTCTGCCCGGAGGGATTCCGGCATTATATGCAGAGCCTGCGTGTGGTGGACAAGCTGGAAAAGGACGGCAGGGGCCTGAACCTGACCTGGGAGGTGCGCAACGGCATCGTGACCCATACCAAGGGCACCTGGGCGGCTACCCCGGAGGGACGCATCGTCCGCATGGCGGATCAGATCGCCTTTGTGAACCACGATATCGAGGATGCCGTGCGTGCCGGTGTGCTGGACCCGGCCACCCTGCCCAGAGATTGCACCGCCGTGCTGGGTGAGACGAAGTCGCAGCGCATCACCGCCATGATCAACAGCATCCTGCGCAGCAGCGAGGGGGATGTGCAGGTGGGCGCGGAGGAAAACGAAGCCTTCCTGGCCCTCAAGGATTTCATGTACTGCACCGTCTATGTGGATCGCAGTGCCAAAAAGGAAGAGCAGAAGGTGGAAAAGGTGCTCACCGAGCTCTACGAGTATTACCTGACCCACATCGAACAGATGTCCAACTTCTACCTGCAGCTGGCCTATCAGGAAGGACGCGACCGCGCAGTGACGGACTATATCAGCGGCATGAGCGATGAATTTGCCATCCGTACCTTTGAGGATGTCTTTGTGCCCCGCAAGTGGCATGTGTTATAAAAGGAGCATCGGAATACCAAAATGATCCCACACGAATATATTGAGGAACTGACCCGCCGCACCGATATCGTGGATGTGGTGGGCAACTATGTCCAGCTCAAGCGGAAGGGCAGACTGTATGGCGGCCTGTGCCCCTTCCACAGTGAAAAGACCCCCTCGTTCTACGTCTACCCGGACACCCAGAGCTTTTACTGCTTTGGCTGCGGCGTGGGCGGCGATGTCATCCACTTCGTCCGCCGCATCAACAGCATCGACTACACCGAGGCGGTCAAGATGCTGGCTGCCCGCGCAGGGATGCCGGAGCCGCAGGAGGACGACAAGACGGGCCGTCTGCGCAGCCGCATCCTTTCCATGAACAAGGAAGCCGCGCGGTACTTCCACGCCTGCCTGAATTCCACGGTCGAGGAAGCCCGGCAGGCCCGGGCCTACTGGCGGCGGCGCGGTCTGGACGACAAGACCATCGTCCGGTTCGGGCTGGGCTATGCACCGGATGACGGGCAGGGGCTGTACCAGTATCTGCGCGATAAGGGGTACAACCAGCAGGAGCTGGATGCCAGCGGCCTGTTCAAGCGCAGCCAGTCGGGCCGGATCTACTGCCTGTTCTGGAAGCGGGTGATGACCCCCATCTTTGACCTGCGGGGCAACATCATTGCCTTTGGCGGGCGTGTGATGGATGATTCCAAACCCAAGTACGTCAACAGCCCCGAGACACTGGTCTACCACAAGTCGGATACCGTGTTCGCACTGCAGATCGCCAAGAAGAGCGCTTCCCGGCGGTTCGTTCTCTGCGAGGGTTACATGGACGTTATTTCCATGCATCAGGCTGGGATCGACACAGCGGTCTGCGCCTGCGGCACGGCCCTGACTCCGGATCAGGTAAAGCTCATCAGCCAGTACGCGGAGGAAGTCATCCTAAGCTACGACTCGGATGAGGCCGGCCAGAAGGCCACTCTACGCTCGCTGGAACTGTTCCGCAACAGCCCGGTCAAGGTGGGCGTGCTGCAGATCCCGGGTGCAAAAGATCCGGATGAGTACATCAAAAAGTATGGCTCCGAGCGGTTCAAGGCACTGCTGGACGGCGTGGGCAACGCGCTGGACTTCCGGCTGGGGCGGCTCAAGAACAAATACGACCTCAAGCAGGATGCCCAGCGGCTGGAATATGTCAAGGAAGCCGTGAATATGCTGGCGGAGCGCTCCAACCCCACCGAGCAGGAGGTCTACGCCGGGCGGCTGGCTGAGGAAACGAACATCTCCAAGAACGCCATTATGACCCAGCTTGCCGATGCAGTAAAGCGCTCCAACAGCAAACGCCGGTGGGCGCAGAATCAGGCACGGCTGCAGTCCGGTGAGATGCACCAGATCAGCGTGCCTTACAGTGCGGGCGGCTCTCAGGCGCTGGGAGTTGCCTCGGCAGAACAGCGGCTGCTGGCCGCCATGCTCCGGGAGCCCAGCTATATCCCGCAGGTGCGGGCCCAGCTCAGCCCGGAAAAGTTCGTTCTGCCCCAGCAGAAGGAGCTGTACGAAGCGTTTCTGCAGTGCCAGGAGCAGGGGATCGAAATCAGCCTTTCCACTCTGCGCCCCTTTGTGAGCGAGGAGGCGCTGAATGAGCTGAGCCGCCTTGCGGCACAATACAGCGATGTGAACTGTACGCCGGACGATATCCGGCTCTATCTGGACCGCATTGCCCGGGGCACCCCCGTGGCAGGCAAGGCGGCCGAAATGTCCAATGATGATTTGATACGGTATCTCCAGTCGATGCGAGAAAAGAAGCAGGGCACAGACCCTGCGGACGACTGACCGTTCCTCTCCTCCGGCTGGAGCTGGAAGGAGAAAGAATCATGCGGAAATTGTCGCAGACGGAAGAACTGGTAAAGATCCTGGCAGGCCGGGCCCGCCGCCATACCCTGACACCCGAGCAGATCAGCCGGGCCATGGATGAGCAGGAATACGATGTATCCGGGCTGGATGCGCTGTATGAGGCGCTGGAAGCCCGGGGTATCCGTGTAACCGAAGAAGAAGCGGACATGCCCATGCTGGATGAAACACAGATCGGGGAACTGGAGCACGAGCTCTCAGCCGAGGGCGTAGCGCTGGATGACCCGGTGAAGGCATATCTGAAGGAAATTGGCCGGGTGCCGCTGCTGACAATGGAACAGGAGCTGGAGCTTGCCCGGGCCGCGCAGGCCGGGGACGCGGATGCCCGGCGGAAACTGAGCGAAGCCAACCTGCGGCTGGTGGTCTCGGTGGCCAAGCGCTATGCCGGGCGGGGGCTGCCCTTCCTTGACCTCATTCAGGAAGGAAACCTCGGCCTGATGAAAGCGGCAGAAAAGTTTGAACCTGACCGGGGGTTCCGGTTCTCGACCTACGCGACATGGTGGATCCGGCAGTCCATCACCCGGGCCATTGCCGATCAGGGGCGGGTCATCCGCATCCCAGTGCATCTGGTGGAGAGCATCAACCGGGTGAAAAAGACGACAGGGGAGCTTTTGCGCAAAAACGGCAGGGAACCCACAGCCGAAGAGATCGCCGTCCGGCTGGACATGGAGCCTGATCGGGTGCGGGAGCTGCTGCAGTTGGCGCAGGACCCCATCAGCCTGGAAACACCGGTGGGCGAGGAAGAGGATGCCCACCTGGAAGATTTTATTCAGGATGAGGAAGCAGGCGTTCCGGTGGACGAGGCCGGGCGGGAACTGCTGCGGCGGGAGCTGGCAAACGTCCTCAAGAGCCTGACACCTCGGGAGGAGCGGGTGCTGACCCTGCGCTTCGGGCTGGAGGACGGGCAGGCCCGCACCCTGGAAGAGCTGGGAAAGGAATTCAACGTGACCCGGGAACGCATCCGGCAGATCGAGGCCAAGGCTCTGCGCAAGCTGCGCCATCCCAGCCGTGCAAAGCGCCTGCGGGATTATCTGGAAGAATGAGCACATAAGGGCACCGCAGGCAGCTGCGGTGCTTTTTGCATGGGCAGGGGAGAGTGCGCATCAAGAGCCAAGGTGTACAAAATGCACAAGGGTGTTTTTGGTGAGAACGTGCAAAACTCAAAAATCAAGAGCCAAAATGCGCAAAGCTTACACGCGCCCGTGCGTACCATGAAATCGCGGGCTTGACAAAAATATTGGGCCAAAATGCGAAAAATGGCTTGACAGCAAGGCTTTTGAGGTGTATACTGCATTAGTATCACATAATGGCCTAGTGCGCCAAAAAGGGAGCTGCGCTGAAAGCGGCTGGACGGTGTTGACCGAAAAGTTTGTGAAAAGCGACGAACTTCCTTGGAGGATACGGGTCGATTTATGTGTGTGTGCTCAAATCTGACCCGTATAACGCAATATCCGTAGAGTATAAAAGTAAGGAGTGGTTGATTTTATGATGAAAGTCAAGCCCGTAAAGCTCGGTAAAACCGAGCGCATGAGCTTCTCCCACATCGACGAAGTCATCAGTATGCCGAACCTGATCGAGGTCCAGAAGAACTCTTACCAGTGGTTCCTGGACGAGGGCCTGAAAGAGGTCTTCCACGACATCGGCACCATTGAGGACTACACCGGTAACCTGGCGCTGAGCTTCGTGGACTTCCGTCTGGATAAGGAGCCCAAGTACAGCATCAAGGAGTGCAAGGAGCGCGACGTGACCTATGCTGCCCCCCTGCGCGTGACTGCCCGTCTGCTGAACAAGGAGACCGGCGAGGTCAAGGACCAGGAAATTTTCATGGGCGACTTCCCGCTGATGACCGATGCGGGCACCTTTGTGATCAACGGTGCTGAGCGTGCCATCGTCAGCCAGCTGGTCCGTTCTCCCGGCGTATTCTACGGAGATGCCAAAGATAAGGTAGGCAACGACCTGTACAGCGCAACCATGAACCCCAACCGCGGTGCATGGCTGGAGTACGAGACCGATGCCTCCAACGTGTTCTATGTCCGTATCGATAAGAACCGTAAGCTGCCCGTTACCGTGCTGTGCCGTGCGCTGGGCCTTTCCTCTGATGAGGAGATCCTGAACTTCTTCGGCGAGGATGAGCGCATCCTGGCCACTCTGGAGAAGGACACCACCAAGAACCAGGACGAGGGCCTGCTGGAGGTCTACCGCAAGCTGCGCCCCGGCGAGCCCCCCACGGTGGAGTCCGCTACCAACCAGATCAACATGCTGTTCTTCGATCCGCGCCGCTACGACCTGTCTCGTTTTGGCCGCTACAAGATGAACAAGAAGCTGTCTCTGGCCCGCCGCATCACCGGCTTTGTTGCCGCTGAGAACATCGTTGCTCCCCTGACCGGCGAGATCATCGTTGAGGCCAAGGGCAAGATCACCCGTGAGCTGGCCGAGAAGGCAGATGCCGCCGGTGTGGATACCGTTATTCTGAGCATCGAGGGCAAGAAGGTCAAGGTCATCACCAACGGCTGTGTGGACGCACAGGGCTTCTTCTCCTTTGATGTCAAGGAGTGCGGCATCAACGAGCGCTGCTCCTTTGATGAGATCAAGAAGATCCTCGACACCACCTCCGATGTGGAGGAGCAGAAGGAAATGCTCCGCCGCAACCACGACCAGCTGATCGGCCGCACCGTCACCGTGAAGGACATCCTGTCCTCCATCAACTACCTGAACGGTCTGGGCCACGGCGTTGGCACCACCGATGATATCGACCATCTGGGCAACCGCCGCATCCGCAGCGTTGGTGAGCTGCTGCAGAACCAGTTCCGCATCGGCTTCTCCCGCATGGAGCGCGTCATCCGTGAGCGCATGACCCTGCAGAGCCAGGATCAGAGCGTTATCACCCCGCAGGCACTGATCAACATCCGTCCTGTGGTCGCCGCTATCAAGGAGTTCTTCGGCTCCTCTCCGCTGTCTCAGTTCATGGACCAGAACAACCCTCTGGCCGAGCTGACCCACAAGCGCCGTCTGTCTGCTCTGGGCCCCGGCGGTCTGAGCCGTGACCGCGCAGGTTTCGAGGTCCGTGACGTTCACTACAGCCATTATGGCCGTATGTGCCCCATTGAGACCCCTGAAGGCCCCAACATCGGTCTGATCTCCTATCTGGCATCCTACGCCAAGATCAACGAGTACGGCTTCGTTGAGGCTCCCTATCGCAAGGTCAAAAAGACTTACGACGAAAACGGCAAGCTGATCGATCAGGTCGTTACCGATGAAGTTGAGTATATGACCGCTGACGTTGAGGACGAGTACGTTGTTGCTCAGGCCAACGAGCCTCTGGATGAGACCAAGCACTTCATCCGTCCCCGCGTTTCTGCCCGCCGCCGCGATGACATCCTGGAAATCGATGCCGATAAGGTCGATTATATGGACGTTTCGCCCCGAATGATGGTCTCTGTTGCGACCGCCTGCATCCCCTTCCTGGAGAACGATGACTGTAACCGTGCTCTGATGGGCTCCAACATGCAGCGTCAGGCAGTGCCTCTGATGGTCACCCAGCAGCCCATCGTGGCTACCGGTATGGAATACAAGGCTGCCACCGACTCCGGCACCGCTGTTCTGGCAAAGAACGACGGTATCGTTGAGAAGATGGATGCCGACCACGTCACCGTCCGCAATGCACAGGGCGGCGTGGACAACTACCCGCTGGTCAAGTTTGCCCGCTCCAACGCAGGCACCTGCATCAACCAGCGTCCCATCGTTGAAGTGGGCGAGAGCGTCAAGGCCGGTCAGGTGCTGGCCGACGGCCCCGCAATGCGCAACGGTGAGATCTCTCTGGGTAAGAACGCCCTGATCGGCTTTATGACCTGGGAAGGCTACAACTACGAGGACGCTGTCCTGCTGAACGAGAAGATCGTCCGCGAGGATGTGTACACCTCGATCCATATTGAAGAGTACGAGACCGAGTCCCGTGACACCAAGCTCGGACCTGAGGAGATCACCCGTGATATCCCCAACGTCTCCGAGGATGCCCTGAAGGATCTGGACGAGCGCGGCATCATCCGCATCGGTGCCGAGGTCAAGAGCGGCGACATCCTGGTCGGCAAGGTCACCCCGAAGGGTGAGACCGAGCTGACCGCTGAGGAGCGCCTGCTCCGCGCCATCTTCGGCGAGAAGGCCCGCGAAGTCCGTGATACCTCTCTGCGTGTGCCCCACGGCGAGTACGGCATCATCGTGGATGTCAAGGTCTTTACTCCTGAAAACAGCGATGAGCTGCAGCCCGGTGTCCGCGAGGTCGTCCGCTGCTACATTGCTCAGAAGCGTAAGATCAGCGTCGGCGATAAGATGGCAGGCCGTCACGGCAACAAGGGTGTCGTTTCCCGCATCCTGCCGCAGGAGGATATGCCTTACCTGCCCGACGGCACCCCGCTGGACATCGTGCTGAACCCCCTGGGCGTTCCTTCCCGTATGAACATCGGTCAGGTGCTGGAAGTCAACCTGGGCTACGCTGCCAAGGCATGCGGCATCAAGGTTATGACCCCCGTGTTCGATTCCGCGCGTGAGAACGACATCGGCGATACCTTCGACACCGCCCGTGAGCTGTGGCACGGTGAGAATGCTCCCGCATATCCCACCAAGCTGCCCAAGATCATGGGTGAGAAGGGCCACATCATCGACTTCTCCAAGATCGAGCTGGACCGTGATGGCAAGACCACCGTTTACGATGGCCGTACCGGCGAGAAGTTCGATAACCGCGTTACCGTTGGTTATATGTACTACCTCAAGCTGCATCACCTGGTCGATGATAAGATCCATGCCCGTTCCACCGGCCCCTACTCTCTGGTCACCCAGCAGCCTCTGGGCGGCAAGGCTCAGTTCGGCGGTCAGCGCTTCGGCGAGATGGAAGTCTGGGCTCTGGAAGCTTATGGTGCCGCTTACACCCTGCAGGAGATCCTGACCGTCAAGTCCGATGACGTTGAGGGCCGTGTCAAGACCTACGAGGCCATTGTCAAGGGCGAACCCATCCCGCAGCCCGGCATCCCCGAGTCCTTCCGCGTTATGCTGAAGGAGCTGCAGTCTCTGGGTATGGACGTTGTGGTCCAGGACAAGGACGGCAACGAGATCGATATGCGCCAGAACTTCGACGACGAAGAGACCGGCTTTGATATGCGTGATGTTGCAGGTTCCGAGACTGTTACCAACGAGAATGAGCTGCTGAACGATTACACCATCAAGGATGCTGACGCAGGCTTCGATGATCCTTCTGTGCTGGAAGATGACAACTCCGGCAGTGCGGCTCCCGCTTCCGACGAAGTGGATTTTTAACTAGAGATTAAGAAAGGGTTCGTTTCATGGAAAACAACGTTTTCGATTCCATTAAAATCGGCCTGGCTTCTCCGGAGCAGATCCGCAACTGGAGCTACGGCGAGGTCAAGAAGCCTGAGACCATCAACTACCGCACCCTGAAGCCGGAGCGCGACGGCCTGTACTGCGAGCGCATTTTTGGACCTACCAAGGACTGGGAGTGCCACTGCGGCAAGTACAAGCGCATCCGCTACAAGGGCAAGATCTGTGATCGCTGCGGTGTCGAGGTCACCAAGGCAAAGGTTCGTCGTGAGCGCATGGGCCACATTGAGCTGGCCGCGCCCGTCAGCCACATCTGGTACTTCAAGGGTATCCCCAGCCGCATTGGCCTGATGCTGGACATCAGCCCCCGCCTGCTGGAGAAGGTCCTGTACTTTGCAAGCTATATCGTTACCGATCCCGGTCTGACCCCGCTGGAAAAGAAGCAGCTGCTGACCGAGAAGGAATACCGTGAGATGCGTGAGCGCTACGGCGATGAGTTTGAGGCATCCATGGGTGCTGAGGCCATCCAGGAGCTGCTGAAGGAGATCGATCTGGATCAGCTGAGCGCTGAGCTGACCGCTGAGGTGGAAAAGTCCTCCGGCCAGAAGAAGGTCCGCATCCTGAAGCGTCTGGAGGTCGTTGAGGCATTCCGCATTTCCGGCAACCGCCCCGAGTGGATGGTCATGGACGTGCTGCCCGTGCTGCCCCCCGATCTGCGCCCCATGGTCCAGCTGGACGGCGGCCGTTTTGCCACCTCCGACCTGAACGACCTGTACCGCCGCGTGATCAACCGCAACAACCGTCTGCGCCGCCTGCTGGAGCTGGGTGCTCCCGACATCATCGTGCGCAACGAGAAGCGGATGCTGCAGGAAGCAGTTGACAGCCTGATCGACAACGGCCGCCGCGGCCGCCCGGTCACCGGCCCCAACAACCGTGCCCTGAAGAGCCTGTCCGATCTGCTGAAGGGCAAGCAGGGCCGCTTCCGCCAGAACCTGCTGGGCAAGCGTGTTGACTACTCCGGCCGTTCTGTTATCGTCGTCGGTCCTGAGCTGAAGATGGATCAGTGCGGTCTGCCCAAGGAGATGGCTCTGGAGCTGTTCAAGCCCTTCGTGATGAAGGATCTGGTCGAGAAGGGTGTTGCCAACAACATCAAGTCTGCCCGTAAGATGGTCGAGCGTGCAAAGCCCGAGGTCTGGGACAGCCTGGAGACCGTGATCAAGGGCCACCCGGTCCTGCTGAACCGTGCACCTACCCTGCACCGTCTGGGCATTCAGGCCTTCAACCCTGTGCTGGTCGAGGGCCGTGCCATCAAGCTGCACCCCCTGGCATGTACCGCATTCAACGCCGACTTCGACGGTGACCAGATGGCAGTTCACCTGCCCCTGGGCGAGGATGCCTGCCGTGAGGCCAAGATGCTGATGCTGGCTTCCGGCAACCTGCTGAAGCCCTCTGACGGCGCACCTGTTACCGTTCCTACTCAGGATATGATCCTGGGCAGCTACTACCTGACCACCGTTCGTGAGAACGAAGAGGGTGCAGGCAAGATCTTCCGTGATGAGAACGAGGCCCTGATGGCCTATGCAGAGCACGTTGTGACCCTGCACGCTCCCATCAAGGTCCGCCGCACCATGGTCATTGACGGTGTGGAGCGCACCGGTCTGGTGGATGCCACCGTCGGCCGGATCATCTTCAATAACCCCGTTCCTCAGAACCTGGGTTATATTGACCGCACCGACCCGGAGCACTGGCTGGAGTATGAGGTCAGCTTCCGCGTGACCAAAAAGACCCTGCCCGACATCATTTCCCGCTGCATGACCCGCAATGGCACCCGTGCCTGCGCAAAGATGCTGGACTCCATCAAGGCTCAGGGCTATAAGTACTCCACCCTGTCTGCAATCTCTGTTGCTGTGTGTGACGCTGTCATTCCTCCGCAGAAGGACGAGCTGATCGCTGATGCGGATAAGCAGGTCTCTCAGGTCAACAAGCTGTTCAACCGCGGCCTGATCTCTGAGAACGAGCGTTACACTCAGACCATCAACATCTGGCAGGCAACCACCGATAAGGTCTCCAAGGCTCTGGCAGCCAACCTGCCCAAGGACAACGAGATCTTTATGATGGCTGATTCCGGTGCGCGTGGTTCTATGAACCAGATCAAGCAGCTGGCCGGCATGCGCGGCCTGCTGGCCAACACCGCAGGTAAGACCATCGAGATGCCCATTCGTGCAAACTACCGCGAAGGTCTGAACATTCTGGAATATTTCGTTTCTGCCCGTGGCGCTCGTAAGGGTCTGGCCGATACCGCTCTGCGTACCGCTGACTCCGGCTACCTGACCCGCCGCATGGTCGATGTTTCTCAGGAGGTCATCGTCCGTGAGATCGACTGCGGCACCACCGACGGCCTGTGGGTCTCTGAGATCCACGAGGGCAAGGAGAAGATCGAGAGCTTCCGTGAGCGTATCATCGGCCGTTACGCCGTGGGCGATGTGATCAACCCCGTCACCGGCGAGGTCATCGTACCTGAGGGCAAGATGATCGACCTGTACGATGCCAACGACATCGAGGCTGCAGGCATCACCAAGCTGAAGATCCGCAGCCTGCTGACCTGCCGCGCCAAGGTGGGTGTCTGCGCACACTGCTACGGCAGCGATATGGCAAACGGTGAGCCCGTCCAGCTGGGCGAGTCCATCGGTGTCATCGCAGCAGAGTCCATCGGCGAGCCCGGTACCCAGCTGACCATGCGTACCTTCCATACCGGCGGTATCGCATCTGCTGAGGATATTACCCAGGGTCTTCCCCGTGTTGAGGAGCTGTTCGAGAGCCGCCGTCCCAAGAGCATGGCCATTATGAGCGAGATCTCCGGTGTTGTCTCTCAGGATGACACCAAGAAGAACGTCGTCATCAAGGTCACCGGCAAGGATGAGAACGGTGCCGAGGTGGTGAAGAGCTACTCCATCCCCTTCACCCAGCATGCACGTGTCATGCCCGGCGATCGTGTGGAGAAGGGCGACATCATCACCCGCGAAGGTGTTCTGTATCCCCAGGATATCCTGGCCATCAAGGGTCTGAGCGATGTGCAGAACTACCTGATCAGCGAAGTTCAGAAGGTCTACCGTCTGCAGGGCGTTGAGATCAACGATAAGCATATCGAGGTCATCGTCCGTCAGATGTGCCGCAAGGTCCGCGTGACCGACTCCGGCTCCTCCGACCTGATCGGTGGTGCACTGGCAAACCGTCTGGAAGTTGAGAACATCAACGCCGAGCTGCAGAAGCGCATTGATGACGGTGAAGAGGGCATCAAGCTGGTCGAGTATCAGCAGGTGCTGCTGGGCATCACCAAGGCTGCCCTGGCAAACGAGTCCTTCCTGTCTGCCGCATCCTTCCAGGAGACCACCCGTGTCCTGACCGAAGCCGCCATCAAGGGCAAGGTTGACCCGCTGGCCGGCCTGAAGGAGAATGTCATCATCGGTAAGCTGATCCCCGCTGGTACCGGTCTGCCGGAGGTGCGTGAGGATCTGAAGCGCCGTGAGCAGGAGCGCGACGAGGCTGTTGCCGCTGAGCTGGCTGCAGCAAACCAGCAGTAAAACTCTGTCTACCCGGAACTGAATCGATCCATGAGCCGCCTTTCCCTGAATGCAGGGGAGGGCGGCTTTTTTGATTTGAAACTCCCTCCGTCATTGCCTCGCAATGCCACCTCCCTCTGGGAGGGAGGCCTGCCTGGCCCGAAGCAGGGGAAAGGCCCCCTCTGAGAGGGGGCTGTCTGCGCAGCAGACTGAGGGAGTAAAGGAAAAATCGGCGGTTGAGTCCTTCGGCGAATAAAACAAAAAAATATTGGAAAAACTGTTGACATTCCTAATCAAAACGAGTATTATATAACTGTTGCGCGTCCCCATAGGGGAAGTGCGGCTAAAAAGTCGGAAAATATCCGATGTTCACTATTAAGAAAGGAGAAACAAAATGCCTACTTTTAACCAGCTTGTACGCAAAGGCCGTGAGGTCCTGGTTACCAAGAGCACCGCTCCCGCCCTGCAGAAGACTTATAACTCTCAGAAGAAGCAGTACTCTGATCTGAGCAGCCCCCAGAAGCGTGGTGTCTGCACCGCAGTTCGTACCATGACCCCCAAGAAGCCTAACTCTGCTCTGCGTAAGGTTGCTCGTGTCCGCCTCACGAATGGTATCGAGGTCACCTCTTACATTCCCGGTATCGGCCATAACCTGCAGGAGCACTCCGTCGTGCTGATCCGTGGCGGCCGTGTTAAGGACCTGCCCGGTGTGCGTTACCACATCATCCGTGGTACCCTGGATACTCAGGGTGTGGCAGGCCGTAACCAGGCCCGCTCCAAGTACGGCGCAAAGCGTCCTAAGGCCGGTGCTGCAAAGAAGTAATTGAGGACAACCGCCATAAACGGCTTTCCATTATATAAATAACAAGTCCGCATTGTGCGGAGGGTAACGGTTTATGTAAGGTCAGCTCTTTGTGACACAACGGGAGTTTTATTACTTTCGAGTACCGATGATATCATTCTGTGAAGGAGGGAAGAAAGATGCCTAGAAGAGGTAACATTGCTAAGCGCGATGTCTTAGCTGATCCTATTTACAATTCCAAGATGGTCACCCGTCTGGTCAACAGCGTGATGCTGGATGGCAAGAAGGGCGTCGCTCAGAAGATCGTTTACGAGGCTTTCTCCATGATTCAGGAAAAGACCGGCAACGATCCTCTGGAAACTTTCGAGAAGGCGATGGAGAACATCATGCCCAGCCTCGAGTGCAAGACCCGCCGTGTTGGTGGCGCTAACTACCAGGTTCCTCTGGAAGTCAGCCCTGCCCGCCGCGAGACCCTGGGTCTGCGCTGGCTGACCGCTTACAGCCGCAGCCGTGGTGAGAAGACCATGGCCCAGCGTCTGGCCGCCGAGATCATGGATGCTGCCAACAACACTGGTAACGCCGTGAAGAAGCGCGAGGATACCCACAAGATGGCCGAGGCCAACAAGGCTTTCGCTCATTTCCGTTATTGATCTGTTCTGTAGGAGGTTAATTTCATGGCTACACCCAGAGAAGTTTCTCTTCAGATGACGAGAAATATCGGCATTATGGCCCACATTGATGCTGGTAAGACGACTACCACCGAGCGTATTCTGTACTACACCGGCATCAACCACAAGATCGGCGAAGTTCATGATGGCGGCGCTACCATGGACTGGATGGTTCAGGAGCAGGAGCGTGGTATTACCATCACTTCCGCTGCTACCACCTGCTACTGGAGCCACTCTGAGACCCAGAAGGATCCGGTTGCATTCAAGAAGAACCGTCACCGCATCAACATCATCGACACCCCGGGCCACGTGGACTTTACTGTTGAGGTCCAGCGTTCCCTGCGCGTCCTGGACGGTTCTGTGACCGTTCTGGCTGCTAAGGGCGGTGTCGAGCCTCAGTCTGAGACCGTTTGGCGTCAGGCTGATGAGTACAAAGTCCCCCGCATGGTTTACGTCAACAAGATGGATACCATGGGTGCCGACTTCTTCCGCTGCATCAAGATGCTGCATGATCGTCTGCACGCTAACGGCGTGGCGATCCAGCTGCCCATCGGCCAGGAGGATACCTTCCGTGGTATCGTTGACCTGGTTGATATGAACGCTGAGGTCTACTATGACGACATGGGCAACGATATGCGCACCGAGCCCATCCCTGAGGATATGGTCGAGCAGGCCGAGGAGTACCGCAACATCCTGATCGAGGCTGTTGCCGAGAACGACGAAGTCCTGATGGAGAAGTATCTCGAGGGTGAGGAGATCACCCGCGAGGAGCTGAAGGCTGCCATCCGCAAGGAGACCATTGCCAACACTCTGGTGCCCGTGGTCTGTGGTTCTTCCTACAAGAACCGTGGTGTCCAGAAGCTGCTGGACGCTATCGTGGACTATATGCCCGCACCTACCGATGTCGAGGACATCAAGGGCGTGAATCCTGAGACCGAAGAGCAGGAGACCCGTCCGTCTTCCGACGACGCTCCTTTCGCAGCTCTGGCTTTCAAGATCGCAACCGATCCGTTCGTTGGTAAGCTGGCTTACTTCCGTGTCTACTCCGGTAAGGTCGAGGCTGGTACTACTGTCTACAACTCCGTGAAGGACGCTAGAGAGCGTATGGGCCGCATCCTGCAGATGCACTCCAACCACCGCAAGGATATCGACTGCTGCTATGCAGGTGATATCGCTGCTGTTGTCGGTCTGAAGAACACCACCACTGGTGATACTCTGTGTGATGAGAATCATCCCATCATTCTGGAGTCCATGAAGTTCCCCGAGCCCGTTATCCGCGTTGCAATCGAGCCCAAGACCAAGGCCGGCAACGAGAAGATGGGCATCGCGCTGGCAAAGCTGGCCGAAGAGGATCCTACCTTCAAGACCTACACTGATGAAGAGACTGGTCAGACCATCATCGCAGGCATGGGCGAGCTCCATCTGGAGATCATCGTCGACCGCCTGCTGCGTGAGTTTAAGGTCGAGGCCAACGTTGGCGCACCTCAGGTCGCTTACCGTGAGACCATCCGCAAGGAGGCCAATCAGGAGACCAAGTACGCACGTCAGTCCGGTGGTAAGGGCCAGTACGGTCATGTTAAGATCAAGATCGAGCCCAACGAGCCCGGCAAGGGTTACGAGTTCGTCAACGCCATCGTTGGCGGTGCCATCCCGAAGGAATACATCCCGGCTATCGACAATGGTATCCAGGGTGCTATGAAGTCCGGCGTTCTGGCTGGCTATCCTGTCGTTGATGTCAAGGTCACCCTGTGGGATGGTTCTTATCATGAGGTCGACTCCTCTGAAATGGCCTTCTCCATTGCAGGTTCTATGGCCTTCAAGGACGCTATGCGCAAGGCTGACCCCATCATCACCGAGCCCATCATGAAGGTTGCTGTTATCGTTCCTGATGAGTATCTGGGTGATGTCATCGGCGACCTGAACTCTCGCCGTGGTCAGATCCAGGGCATGGAGGCAATGGCAGGCACTCAGCGTGTCAACGCTTTCGTTCCTCTGGCTCAGATGTTCGGCTACGCCACCGACCTGCGTTCCAAGACCCAGGGCCGTGGCCAGTATGTCATGGAGCCTTCTCACTACGAGCCGGTTCCCAAGAACATTGCCGACCAGATCATTGCTGGCCGCACCAAGGCTTGATTGCCTGAAACAAAGTAAAATTTTGCCGGGGTAGTGTAGCTCCGGCAAAATTTCCTGTAAAAGCACTTGATTTTACAGGACAAATTTAGTAGAATAGTTTTGCAATGCAATTCTGTGTTTGCAGGACTGTTGTAACCAAATTCAATCCGTTTAAGGGAGGATATTCCAATGGCTGAAAAGGCAAAATTTGACCGTTCTAAGCCGCATGTTAACATCGGCACCATCGGTCACGTTGACCACGGCAAGACCACTCTGACCGCTGCTATCACCAAGTACCTGGCTCTGAAGGGCGACGCAGACTTCATGGACTATGCCAACATCGATAAGGCTCCCGAGGAGCGCGCTCGTGGTATTACGATCAACTCCGCTCACGTCGAGTACCAGACCGATGCTCGTCACTACGCTCACGTTGACTGCCCGGGCCATGCTGACTACGTTAAGAACATGATCACCGGTGCTGCTCAGATGGACGGCGCTATCCTGGTCGTTGCTGCTACCGATGGTCCCATGCCCCAGACCCGTGAGCACATCCTGCTGGCTCGTCAGGTCGGCGTGCCTTATATCGTCGTGTTCATGAACAAGTGCGATATGGTCGACGACGAGGAGCTGCTGGATCTGGTCGAGATGGAGATCCGTGAGCTGCTGAGCGAGTATGACTTCCCCGGCGACGACACCCCCATCATCCGTGGCTCCGCTCTGAAGGCTCTGGAGTCCACCTCCAAGGATCCTGATGCACCCGAGTATGCTTGCATCAAGGAGCTGATGGACGCTGTTGACAGCTATATCCCCAACCCCGATCGTGAGGAAGACAAGCCCTTCCTGATGCCCATCGAGGATGTCATGACCATTTCCGGCCGTGGTACTGTTGCTACCGGTCGTGTTGAGCGTGGCATTGCTAAGGTTGGCGATGCAATGGAGATCGTTGGCATTAAGCCCGATCGTCTGAGCACCACCATCACTGGCCTGGAGATGTTCCGTAAGTCTCTGGACTTCGCTGAGGCTGGCGATAACATCGGCGCTCTGCTGCGTGGTGTTGACCGTACCCAGATCGAGCGTGGCCAGGTTCTGGCTAAGCCCGGCACTGTCCATCCCCACAAGGTCTTCGAGTCTCAGGTCTATGTTCTGACCAAGGACGAAGGCGGCCGTCACACCCCCTTCTTCTCTAACTATCGTCCTCAGTTCTACTTCCGTACCACTGACGTGACCGGCATCATCACCCTGCCCGAAGGCACCGAGATGTGCATGCCCGGCGATAACGTTCAGATGCACGTTGAGCTGCTGACCCCCGTTGCTATGGAAGAGGGCCTGCGTTTCGCTATCCGTGAGGGTGGCCGTACCGTTGGTTCCGGCGTTGTTGGCAAGATCATTGAGTGATTTTGACCCTTCGCGCCTGTTCTAAGGCAAAAGGTTAAACTTACAAAGAGCCTTCCCATTCCGGAGAGTGGGAAGGCTCTTTTTGCGCTATCGGCGAATCAAAGGGAAAAGCCTCTTGTTCTGCATTCCGCAGAGCAGGAGGCTTTTTATGCTGCCGGGGGATCAGCCGAGCAGATTATATTGATTGGATCGTTTTTGAGCAATTTCATACACTTCCTCGTCAGCACGGACACCGATGACGATCACCAGCATTTCCGTCTCGGTGCGGCGCAGCTGATAGACGACCCGCAGGCCGGAAGCACGAAGCTTGATTTTTAGAAATCCAGCCAGATTGGTGCGGCTGTGGTTGCCCAAAGTTTTTCCATAACCATTTTCTTCAGCAGGCAGGGGATTTTGCTGCACTTTTTTGATGGCTTTCAGGACAAGGAGCCGTTGGCTGCCATCCAGTGCTTTCAGATCTTTTTCGGCCTCGGGAAGGTATTCCAGTGTCCAGCTCATTCGATGTCTACCTCGTCAAAATCTGCGAGGTCCTCTGCCGTGATGCCCAAGCAGCGGTTCATTTCTGCCTCGGATATGACTGTGGTGGGGTCATAGTGCACCATCCGTTCGGTGGCAATGGTCAACAGGCGGGCATCGTTCACCTCATCCATCAGACGAACGTATTCCTCAGGAGAGAGAAGCACGCATTCGGCGGTGTTGTTCTTCATCACAACTTTTGCACCGTTCCGCTTGACATCGTCGAAGATCTTTCCCGCCAGGCCGCGGTTGAATTGAGTGATCGGGATCGTATTGGTAATAGCGCTTACAACAGATGCCATGTCTGTCAGCTCCTTTCTATGGTTATAGTATAGCAGCTATCTGTAAAAATAGCAATAGGAATCGCAGTAAATTTACTGATGATATAAAGGCGGACAAAAGTTGGAGGAATTTTTGTTGTAGATCTGTTTACAAATAAAGGTTGTTATGATATGCTGGTATTAAAGAGAGAAGATGTCGGAGAATGGAGGATTGCACGATGGCGTTTGACTATAAGAAGGAGTACAAGGAGTTTTATCTTCCACCCAGGAAGCCGGGTATTGTGACTGTTCCGCCGATGAATTTTGTGTCCGTACAGGGCAGGGGAGACCCCAATGAACCAGGTGGGGAATATCAGGCGGCAATGGAGTTGCTGTATGGCATTGCCTTTACCATCAAGATGAGCTACAAGGGAAGCCATAAGATCGACGGTTACTTTGAATATGTTGTCCCACCGCTGGAGGGTTTGTGGCATCAGGAGGGGGTGGACGGTGTGGACTACACCCACAAAGAATGCTTTGAGTGGACAAGTATGATCCGCCTGCCGGATTTCGTGACCCGGGAAGTGTTCGATTGGGCCGTTCAGGAAGCGACTGCAAAAAAGAAGAAGGATTTCTCCAAAGTGCAGTTCTTCCACTATGATGAGGGACTTTGTGTGCAGTGTATGCATGTTGGTTCTTATGATGCCGAACCGGAGACGCTGAAGCAGATGGATGCTTTTGCGCGGGAACAGGGCTATGAGACTGATTTCACCGGGCACCGCCGTCACCACGAAATTTACCTCAGCGATCCGCGCCGGACAGCACCGGAAAAATTGAAAACGGTACTGCGGCATCCTGTTCGCGTAAAATAAAATCGGGAAAGTTCACAAAGACTGTCGATTTTCGTTGTGAGATGTGCTATACTAAGTCTACCTATAGAAACATCTCGAAAAAGGGAGGAGAACATCATGCAGCATGAAACTGTCATCGTGCTGGACTTTGGCGGCCAGTACAATCAGCTGATCGCGCGCCGTGTCCGCGAGAACAATGTCTACTGTGAAATCTATTCCTACAAAACCGACCTGTCGGTCATCAAGGCGAAGAACCCCAAGGGTATCATCTTCACCGGCGGCCCCAACAGCGTCTATCTGGAAGATTCGCCCACCATTGACCCCGAGATCTTCAACTGGGGCATCCCTGTGCTGGGAATCTGCTACGGCAGCCAGCTGATGATGCACCTGCTGGGCGGTCATGTCTGCCGCGCCCCTGAGCGTGAGTACGGCAAGACCGAGGTCTTTGTGGACAACAGCAGCAAGATGTTCGAGGATGTTCAGCCCTCCACCATCTGCTGGATGAGCCACAACGACTACATCGAGCAGGCAGCCCCCGGCTTCAAGATCACCGCACACACTGTGAACTGCCCTGTGGCTGCTGCAGAGAACGCCGAGAAGGGCCTGTACGCTGTTCAGTTCCACCCGGAGGTGCTCCACACCGCTGAGGGCAAGAAGATGCTCCGCAACTTCGTGTATAACGTTTGTGGCTGCTCCGGCGACTGGAAGATGGACTCTTTCGTGGAGAACAATGTCAAGGCCCTGCGGGAGCGCATTGGCGACGGCAAGGTGCTGTGCGCCCTGTCCGGCGGCGTGGACTCCTCGGTGCTGGCTGCGATGCTGGCAAAGGCCATCGGGAAGCAGCTGACCTGCGTGTTTGTGGACCACGGCCTGCTCCGCAAGAACGAGAAGGAAGAGGTCTGCTCTGTCTTTGGCCCGGGCAATGCCAACGGCTTTGATATCAACTTCATCTGCGTGGATGCCCGCGACCGCTATTTCAGCAAGCTGGCCGGTGTTACCGAGCCCGAGCGCAAGCGCAAGATCATTGGCGAGGAATTCATCCGCGTCTTTGAGGAGCAGGCAAAGCAGATCGGCAAGGTGGATTTCCTGGCACAGGGCACCATCTACCCTGACGTTGTGGAGAGCGGCCTGGGCGGCGAATCCACTGTCATCAAGAGCCACCACAATGTCGGCGGCCTGCCCGATACCGTGGACTTTAAGGAGCTGGTGGAGCCCCTGCGCAACCTGTTCAAGGATGAGGTGCGTCAGGTTGGCCGTGAGCTGGGCCTGCCTGAGTATCTGGTCAGCCGTCAGCCGTTCCCCGGCCCCGGTCTGGGCATCCGCATCATCGGCGAGGTGACCCCTGAGAAGGTCGCCATCGTGCAGGATGCAGACGCAATCTGGCGTGAGGAGATCGCCAAGGCGGGTCTGGATAAGGAGATCAACCAGTATTATGCCGCCCTGACCAATATGCGCAGCGTCGGCGTGATGGGTGACGAGCGTACCTATGACTACGCTGTGGCCCTGCGTGCTGTGACTACCACCGATTTTATGACGGCTGAGAGCTACAATGTGCCTTGGGATGTTCTGGGCACCGTGACCAGCCGTATCGTCAATGAGGTCAAGCACGTCAACCGTGTGTTCTACGATTGCACCGGTAAGCCGCCTGCCACCATCGAGCTCGAGTAATGGATCAAAATGCCGAAAGCCTGTATTCATGCGGGTTTTCGGCATTTGTTTTTATCAATGCATAAGGAAAGGGAAAGAAGGGATAGGTTATGCTGCCGACAAGAGAAGAAGCAATGGCGTTGATTCGGGATGGTCTATCAAATAATCCGGGGCCTTGGGGAAAACATAGTTTAACAGCAGCACATTGTGCAGAAAAAATAGCAGTGGCATGTGGAGACATGGATGCGGAGAAGGCCTATGTTTTAGGCTTGCTGCATGATATAGGAAGAAAATTTGGCGTAAGACATCTTGGACATGTTTCCGATGGGTACAGATTTATGATGTCGCTTGGATATGATGAGGCGGCAAAAATCTGTTTGACGCATTCTTTTAACAATCACACGGTGGATGAATACATTGGAAAGCTGGATGTTTCAGAGGAAGAGATGAAAATGATTAAGGCTGAATTGGCCAGGACAGTATACGACGATTATGACCGGCTGATTCAATTGTGTGATAGTCTGGCAGGAGCAGAAGGGGTTCTGGATATAGAAGATAGAATGAACGACGTAAAGAAACGGTATGGCTCTTATCCGCAGGACAAGTGGGATTCCAATATGAGATTGAAACGATACTTTGAGAAGAAAATGAAGAAGGACATCTACCTTGTTTGTGAGAAAGACTCATTTGTGCCGGAAGAGATAGGATGATCGAAGGTCTTGTGAATGGGTTTCCTGATGGGACACTTTATGCTATAATAGGCAGGCAGCGAGGTGAAGTGTATGAAAAAAACAAGAGATCTGTTCTGGACTTTTTTGAAGATCGGTGCGTTCACGTTTGGCGGCGGCTACGCAATGGTGGCCCTGCTGGAACGGGAATTTGTGGAGGACAAGCAGTGGCTGAGCCGGGAGGAATTTCTCGATATGGTCGCCATTGCGGAGTCCACGCCGGGCCCTGTGGCGGTGAACAGCGCCACCTATGTGGGCTATAAGATCGAAGGGGCAGAAGGGGCCGCGGCATCCACACTGGCGGTCTGCCTGCCCTCGTTTGTGGTCATCTACCTGATCTCACTGGTGTTTGATCGGTTCTTGCAGCTGTCGGCAGTGGCAAGCGCGTTCCGGGGCATTCAGGTCTGCGTCATCTATCTAATCCTTTCGGCGGGGATGAAGATGCTGAAAAGCCTGTCCGGCACGGCCTTCAACAGGATCATCGTTGCCGGTGTTGTGGCGGCCATGGTGGGCTGCTCGGTGGCGGCGGTGTCCTTCTCGTCCCTTTACTACATCCTGCTCTGCGGGGCGGCAGGGGTGCTGCTCTACCTGTTAAGAAAGCTGCGGAAGGAGGAGAAAGCATGATCTACCTCCAGCTGTTCCTCAATTTTCTGATGATCGGAGCGCTCTCCTTTGGCGGCGGCTACGGGATGATCTCGCTGGTGCGGGAGACCGTGCTGCGTCATGGCTGGCTGACCGAAGCAGAATTCCTGAGTTTTATCGCCGTTTCCGAGTCCACGCCGGGCCCGCTGGCAATCAATATGGCAACCTTTATCGGGTCATCACAGGGCGGCTTTCCGGGAGCGCTGATCGCTACGCTGGGTGTGGTGCTGCCCTCGTTCTTCATCATCCTGCTGATCGCGGCGGTGCTGAAAAACCTGATGAAGTATGCGGGCGTGGAAGCCTTTCTTTCCGGTGTGCGGCCCTGTGTGGTGGCCATGATCCTGGCGACCGCGCTGAACATGATGCTCTCCACACTGGGCGGCATCAAGACGCTGGCGGATGGATTTGCGCCGGATGCGAGATCGATCCTTGTGTTCGCTGTTTTATGGGCGGTGCATTTTGTCTGGAAGAAGCGGACGCAAAAAGCCCCGTCGCCCATCGGAATGATCCTGCTGGCGGCGGGACTGGGAATCCTGTTCTGGGGCGTATGAGAGATCATCGCCCTTTTTTTGTGGCTCAGTGCTCCACGAATTCGCCGCGCAGGGCGAACATGTGGTCCATGGGGCCGGAGCCTTTGCCCAGATCGAGCATAGCGGACAGGCAGCCTGAAATATATGCCTTGGCCCGCTCTACGGCGGCATCCAGGGGATAGCCCTTTGCCAGATTGGAGGCAATGGCGCTGGACAGGGTGCAGCCGGTGCCGTGGGTGTTGGGGTTGGCGATGCGTTCGCCGTGGAACCATTTGCCGCTGCCGTTGCGCCAGAGCAGATCGTCGGCATCGTTCACCTTATGGCCGCCCTTGCAGAGCACGGCACAGCCGTATTTTTCGCTGATGCACTTTGCAGCGGCCTCCATCCCGGCGGCATCGGTGATGGTCATGCCGGACAGGATCTCGGCCTCCGGAATGTTGGGCGTGACCACCTCGGCCATGGGCAGAAGCTGCCCGGTCAGGATCTGGATGGCGCTGTCCTGCAGCAGCTTGGAGCCGGAGGTGGCCACCATCACGGGATCGACCACGATGTGCTTGGCATCGTACTGGCGCAGCTTTTTGGCAATGGTCTCAATGAGCGCAGACGACGATACCATGCCGATCTTGATGGCATCCGGGTAGATATCGGTGAACACCGCATCCAGCTGCTGGGCCAGAAATTCGGGTGTGGTCTCAAAGATTCCGGTCACGCCGGTGGTGTTCTGGGCTGTCAGAGCCGTGATGGCGCTCAGGGCAAACACACCGTTGGTGGTCATGGTCTTGATGTCGGCCTGAATGCCTGCGCCGCCGCTGGAGTCGCTTCCGGCAATGGTCAATGCTGTTTTCATAAGGAAAATCCCCCTTTTTCCTCTCAGCATAGCACAGTCCGGCGGCATTTGCAAGGAAAACCGGCCCGCCCTCTTTTCTGCCGGAGAAAAGCGTGATAAAATAAGGCAAAAACGAAACTGGGGGAGAATACAATGAACATCACGGTATATCTGGGCGCAAACGAGGGCAATGATCCGGCCCTGAAGCAGGCGGTACAGGAGCTGGGAAGGTGGATCGGGGAGAGCGGGAACGCGCTGGTGTACGGCGGCTCCCGCTGCGGCCTGATGGGAGAGATCGCCGAAAGCACCCTGAACGCCGGGGGCGAAGTGACCGGCGTGGAACCGGAGTTTTTTGTGCAGGGAGAGCTGCAGCACGAGGGGCTGACGGAGCTGATCGTGACAAAGGATATGACGGAGCGCAAAACAAAGATGATCGCGCTGGGGGATGCGTTTATTGCATTTCCCGGCGGCACCGGCACACTGGAGGAGATCGCTGAGGTGATGTCTAAGGTGTCGCTCAGGCATCTGGATGCGCCCTGCATCCTCTATAACCTGAATGGTTACTACGATGGCCTGAAAGCCCTGCTTGCCCGGATGATCGAAAAGGGGCTCTCCTCCCCGGAACGCCAGCAGGGGATCTATTTTGTAGAGGATCTGGAGCAGATCAAGGAAATTTTGCAGAAATCGTTTTGAAGATCCTGTTTAGGGTTGCTCTCTGCACACCTCCTGCCGCCCTGGCATAGACCGGGAAAAGGGGGAGTGCGATTTGGAACAGATTTTCCTGACGGCGGCAGTGCTGCTGCTGCCGATGCTCTGCACCACGGCTGGTGCAGCTGGTGTGTTCCTGCTGCGGAAGACCGGGGAGCCTGCCACCCGGCGGATGCTCTGCGGCATGGCGGCGGGCATCATGCTGGCGGCCAGCGTATGGAGCCTGCTTTTGCCGGCCATTGAGCGGGCAGAGCAGGGGCCGCTGCCTGCATGGGTCCCGCCTGCCGTGGGCCTGCTGCTGGGTGCGGTAGGGCTTTTGCGGCTGGAAACGCTGGCGGGCCGCCTATTGAATGCCGGGCCGGGCCGCAGTGGGCGGATGGTGCTGGCAGTCACCCTGCACAACCTGCCCGAGGGCATGGTAGTGGGCCTTGCTGCCGCGCTGGCCCTGCGGGGAGAACCGGATGCCATCAGCGGGGCGCTGGCCCTTGCGCTGGGCATCGGGTTGCAGAACATTCCCGAGGGAGCTGCGGTCAGTCTGCCGCTGGCGCAGGAGGGCAGGTCTAAGCGCCGTGCCTTTGCGGCGGGGGCTGCCTCCGGGCTTGTGGAGCCGCTGGGGGGCCTGCTGGCCCTTGCACTGGCCGGGTGGGTCAGTGCGGCCCTGCCCTGGCTGATGAGCCTTGCCGCCGGGTGCATGGTCTGCGTGACGGCACAGGAGATGATCCCGGAAGCCGTGGAGGCAGACGAACCAGCGGGAGTCATCAGCGTGGTGGCAGGGTTTGCCCTGATGATGGCGCTGGATGTTGCCCTGTAACGCAAAAAGGAGACCGCGCGGTGCGGTCTCCTTTTTTGTCTGTCAGTGTGCTTCGAGTATTTCGGCCTGCAGGGTATCCAGCTGCTCAAAGCTGTACAGCCGGTTCAGCGCCTCCACCAGCTCCTTTTTGGAGAGCCGGGGCGGCAGGCCCAGCGCGTTCAGCAGCTGGTATTTCCGCTCGGCACTACCCGGGGTGCCGGAAAGCCCCCAGTTGTACAGGTCGGTGTAGGTGATCTGCCGACCCTCCGGGCGGGCAGGCGCGGCCCCGGCTTCTGCGCCCAGTGCATCCCGCAGGCATTGCAGGACGATGGCATCATCCACTCCTTCCACGCCCAGCAGGCCTTCCTTGCCGGGCTGGGGCTTCCGCTTTTCCTTGCCATGGATGGCGGGCACATAGGCCTGCACCACGTTTTCTGCCCCAACCAGACCGGTGATGTAGGTGCGGATGCGGAACCCGGCGGCATCGGAATCGGTGAAGAGGATCAGGCCGTTTTTCTTCGCCAGGGCTTTCAGCAGCTGCTGGCGTTTTTTGTCCTTGTAGATGCCAAAGCCGTCTGTCAGCAGGATCATGGCATCGGTCAGGTGGGAAAGGCGGGCGGCATCGTATTTGCCCTCCACCACCAGCACCCGGTCGGTGTGCAGCAGTTCTCGTTCGCTCATCGTCCGCTCCCCGCCAGCGCCAGACGGCAGAGTGCTGCTTCCAGCAGGGTCTGCACATCCACGGGCTGGCTCTTCAAACTTTTATCGAGGTCCAGCAGCACCTGCAGGCAGGTCTCCAGCTGGCCCAGCGTGTAATGCGATGCCGTTTCGGCTGAGCGCTTGAGCCGGTAATCGCTGCCCTTGTAACCAAAATCTTTGAACACGGCGGCGTAGCTCTTTCGTTTGGAAGCTCCCAGCTTGACCCGGTACAGGTCTACATAGCTGCCGATCATTGCGCCGGTGATGGCAATGGGCTCCTGCTGTAAGCGCAGCAGGGTCTGCAGCTTTTTGCAGGCACCGGTGGCGTTCTTGGCGGTGATCATCCGGATCATCTCAAACACATCCGCTTCCAGGCTCACGGTGCCCATCTCGGCCACCATGGCGGCGGTAACGGTCTGGTAGCCGGAAAGGGCACAGAGCTTGTCTACCTCGTTTTCCAGTAGGAAGGGATCCTCGCCGCACCGCTCCAGCAGGGCTGCGGCAGCGCCCTCGGGCAGGGTGGTATCCTGCGCCTTGGCCCGCTCAATCAGCATCATCTTCAGCTCGTAGGGCTTGGGTTTGGAGAGCTCTTCGGCAAAGCCCAGCTTCTTGCATTCAGCGATCAGCTTTTGTGCCCGCTTGCTGGTCTTGAGCTTGCTGCGCTCCAGCTCGAATACACTGCCCAGCACCACCACGGCATTTTCCAGGCTGGCAAGGGTGTTGCACAGTTCCTCCAGATCCTTGTCGCCGTAGGCGGCGGGGTCAAGCTCGGGCAGCACCACCACGCGCCGGGTGCCAAAGAAGGAGATGGTGCCCGCCGCCATGATGAGCTGCTCGATTTCGGGTGCGGCACCGTCCAGCACGGTGGTCTCCTCATCTGTGTCAGCGCTCAGGATCCGGACGGCGGCAGACACTGCCTGCCGGACAAGATACCGTTCGCTGGAATAGAAATAGTAGACCGGACAGCCGCGGTCTGCCAGCTGACGCAGTTTGGCTTCCGTTGCCATGGCGGGGCCCCCTTTCAGAAAAGAATACCTTATAAGTGTACCCACCGGGGCGGAAAATGTCAATGCAGGAGGCAGAAGAAAAAACGACAGATGTCTTTTATCGCTTCCGCAAACGTGATATACTGAAAGAAAACGGCCTGCGCCAGCTGGAGCTGGTGGTCTGCCGCGGCCGTGCCGTGCACAAGCCCGCTCCCAAGCGGAACAAAACGGTGGATGCCCTGCTTGACCCGTATCTGGCATAAATGCTATAATATCCTTAAATTCCGTCCGTGCCAGAGCGGGCGCTGAAAGGATGAAACGCTTACGAAACGCCCCAAGCTAACATTGCAGCTGCAATACAATTCGCCGGTGATCCTGACCTTTTTTCTGCTCTCCCTGGGGGCTTTGTTCCTGGGGCAGTGGACAGGCGGCTGGACCACAAAGCACTTGTTCTGCGTCTATCGCGGTTCTCTGAAAGACCCACTGTTTTACATCCGGCTCTTCGGCCATGTGCTGGGCCATGCCAGCTGGGATCATTTCCTGAACAATATGCTCCTGCTGCTGGTCATTGGCCCGCCGATGGAAGAAAAATATGGCAGCGGCCCCCTGCTCAAGGGCATCCTGCTCACGGCGCTCATCTCGGGCATTCTGCAGTGTGTGCTCTTCCCCCATACCGCCCTGCTGGGGGCTTCGGGCATCGTGTTCATGCTCATCATGCTGGCATCGCTGTCGGGCTTCTCCGGCGGCATCCCGGTGACCATGCTGCTGGTGGCGGCACTGTATCTGGGCCAGCAGGTGTATGATATCATCTTTGCGCACGATAATGTGGCGAACTTCATGCACATCGTGGGCGGTGTGTGCGGCACAGCCTTTGGGTATGTGTATGCCATGCTGCCCCGGAAACGCAGGAGACCGGCTGCCAGAAAAAAGCGATGATCAACAAACGACCCCGGAAAGCTTGACTGCAGCTTTCCGGGGTCATTTTATGGATTACAGTTCGTTCAGGACCCGCCGCGCGGCACGGATGGTCTCCTCGCTGGTCTGCCAGACCTCAAACTCGGAGAAGCCGGGCAGGCCCATGGGAACACCTTCCCGCCGGAAGGTCATCCGGCTGTCCAGAACCTGCTTGCCGGACATGTGGAAGGCGTGCGCGCCCGTCTCAGCTGCCAGAGCAGGAAGATTGGCCGGGGTCACGCCCGCGCCCACCAGGATCTCAAGATCAGGCCCGGCGGCCTCCACCAGCCGATGGAGCAGGGAAGCGCCTGCCGGGGCACTGGCGGCCTGCCCGCTGGTCAGGATGGTGCCAAGGTTCAGTGCTTTGGCCGCTTCCAGCACCGCAAAGGGGTCTTTGCAGGCATCAAAGGCACGGTGCAGGGTGCAGACGACCGGATGGCCAGCGGCCTTTGCCGCGGCCCGGGCGGCTGCGTAGATGGGGCGCAGTGCGTCCACGTCCAGTTCCCCCTCCGGGGTCAGCACACCGGTCACAATGCCGTCCGCACCCGCCTGCACCAGCTCAGCGGCGGTCTCGGCCATCTGGGCAAGCTCATAGCGGTCGTAGCAGAAATCGCCGAACCGGGGCCGCAGCAGGGCACGCACCGGCAGGCCGGTCTCGGCCTTGACCTGCCGCACCAGCGCAAGGCTGGGTGTGGTGCCGCCAATGATCAGGTCGGCGCACAGCTCCAGCCGGTCGGCCCCGCCCCGCTTTGCCGCAAGGGCGCTTGCGACACTGTCTACACAAACTTCCAATGTGTAAGTCATAAATACCTCCAAGGCCCGTCAGCATCTCTACTGACGGGCCTTTCGTTGCTTTGATAAACTTAAACCATTCTGCCAAGGGCTCCCCTACTAGGGGAGCTGGCACGCGAAGCGTGACTGAGAGGTTTAATCCATTACTTTACACTTTCGAGGAACCGCACGAAACCGGCGCGGCCGGCTTCATCCAGCTTGTAGACACCGGCATCTGCCAGCACCTGCGCGAACACCTGGCCTACCTCATCCTGCAGGATCAGGTGGACGCTGTCGCTGTTCAGCTCAGGATGGCGGGCCAGGATCTCCTGTGCCCATGCGGCGTGCTTCTGCAGGGCTTCGGGGTACTGCTCGACAGGCACCCGGGCCACCAGCATATCTGCCAGATCGAACAGCTCCTGCTTCAGGCGGCTGGGAAGGACTGCCAGACCCATGACCTCGATCAGGCCGATGTTCTCCTTTTTGATGTGGTGGAGTTTTGCGTGGGGATGGTAGACCCCCAGCGGGTGCTCCGGGGTGGTGATGTTGTTGCGCAGGACCAGATCCAGCTGATATCTGCCATCCCGCACTCGGGCAATGGGGGTGATGGTGTTGTGGGGTTCGCCGTCCGTCTCGGCAAAGATGAAGCTTGCCTCGTCGGTATAGCCGCGCCATGCGGTCAGGATCTTGTCGGCCAGCTCCACCAGACGCTCGTCATCCGCACAGGTCAGGCGGATGCAGCTCATGGGCCAGTGGACGATGCCGGCTTCCACATCCTCAAAGCCGGGGAACACCCAGTTCTTCTCGATGGGGGCCTTGGCCATGGCGAACTCGTAGTGGCCGCCCTGGAAGTGGTCATGGCTCAGGATGCTGCCGCCCACAATGGGCAGGTCTGCATTGCTGCCCACGAAATAGTGGGGGAACAGGCCCACGAAGTCCAGCAGCTTGCGGAAGGTGGCCCGCTCGATCTTCATGGGGGTGTGCTGGCTGTTGAACACGATGCAGTGCTCGTTATAGTAGACATAGGGGCTGTACTGCAGATTCCATGCGCTGCCGTTGATGGTCAGCGGGATGATGCGGTGGTTTTCGCGGGCGGGATGGTTCATCCGGCCTGCATAGCCCTCGTTCTCCACGCAGAGCTGGCACTTGGGGTAAGCGCTCTGGGGGGCCAGCTTGGCGGCGGCAATGGCCTTGGGGTCCTTTTCGGGCTTCGAGAGGTTGATGGTGATATCCAGATCGCCGTAGGGGGTCTTGGTGACCCACTTCACGTCCCGCTTGATGCGGTAGCGGCGGATGTAATCGGTATCCTGGCTGAATTCATAGAACCAGTCGGTGGCGGCCTGGGGGCCCTCGCTTTCGTACCGCTCCTCAAAGTTGGCGCGGACAATGGAGGGGCGCGGGGTCAGCACGCCCATCAGCTTGGTGTCAAACAGATCGCGGGCGGTGGAATTGTCCTCGCACACGCCCCGGGCCACGGCATCGTCCACCAGCGTTTTCAGGATGCTCTCGAGGTCGGTGTAGCAGACATCTCCCTCTGGCTCGGCAAAGCTGTCCAGCTGCATGGTCATCAGCAGCTGATTGCGGATGTAGATCTCGTCATCGGGCAGGATGAGCCCGGTGTCCAGCCCATAGTTGACGAGCTGTTGAATGGCAGTAGAGATCACAGCACGGCACCTCCTTCCGGACGGATGGAGAGGATGTGGCACTTGCCTGCGCCCAGAATGGCCTCCATCTCAGCCTTGAAGGCATCCAGCTTCTCCAGCGGCACAAAGGCCTGCACGGTGCCGGCAAAGCCGCCGCCGTGAACGCGGACAGCGCCTGCGCCGTTCAGGAAATGCTTTGCGGCGGCAATGGTCACAGCCACTTCCTGGTGTTCTTTGTACCCGGCAGGGATGACGTTCTGCAGGTATTCCCAGCTGCTGGTGCCGGATTCGTTGACCAGCTGCAGGAAGGTCTCAAAATCACCGGCGCGCAGGGCGTTTACCTGTCGGGCAACGCGCTGGTTGTCAGCGTAGATGTGGAAAGCCCGGAGCACAGCCCGGTCACCGCACTGTTTGCGGCATGCGGGCAGATTTGCAATAAAGGTCTCAAAGGGCACATCCCGCAGGACTTCGCCGCCGCAGACAGCGGCCACAGCGCGGCACTCGTTGGGGATGGCGGCGTACTCATCGGTCAGGTCGGCGTGGTCTGCACCGGAATCCAGGATGCAGAGGGCAAGGCCTGCCTGAGAGAAATCCACCTGCACCGGCTCCACATCGGGGTGGGCAGGATCGGCAAAGTCGATGGTGATAATGTTGCCCACGCTGGAGGCCATCTGATCCATCAGGCCGCAGGGCTTGCCAAAGTAGACGTTCTCTGCCCACTGGCCGATCTGCGCAATGGCGATGGGGGAGACCTTTTCGGCCATGAAGCGGTCGTTCAGGATGACACCGATCAGCACCTCAAAGGCGGCAGAGGACGAAACGCCGCTGCCCTTGGGCACGTTGGAGGAGATGTACACGTCCAGGCCGGAGAGGGCAGCGCCACGCTCCTTGAAGGCCTCGCACTCGCCCCGCAGCAGGGCCATGGTGGTGTTCTCTTCCTCCTTGCGGGCAGCAAGGTCGCCAAGGTCGATGACACAGAGGTCATAGCCCTCGCTCTGCACACGCAGCTGGTTCAGGCTGTTGGGGGCAGCGGCAGCGATCATGTCAATGTTCACGCTGCCGGCCAGCACCCGGCCATGCTGGTGGTCGGTGTGGTTGCCGCCGATCTCGGTGCGGCCCGGGGCGCTGTACAGTCCGGCCTCGGTGTGGGCACCAAAGGTAGCTTCCAGCCCGTCCAGCACTGCCGCATAGCGTGCGGCGTGGGCAGCGGTCTGCTCCGGCGAACAGCAGTAGAGGGAGGCCAGCCGGGCGGTATGGGTGCCGCCCGCCAGCTCCTGCTTCCAGACAGAAATAGGCTTCATCATGGCGCGTTCCTCCTCGTATAGGTGAATGATTCTTCAAAGGGCCAGGGCCCGTTCTTCTGATTCTATAATATCGGTTCTGTCGAGAAAAGACCATGTATTATTGTTGCATCTGGATGAAAGGTCAACGCAGTTCCGGCGGTCAGCTCCGGGGCGCGAAATCGCCGCCGGTGAGCCCGTCGAGGTTCAGCATCCCTTCCAGCGCGGCAATGTCGGTGGAAACATCCAGCGCATCGGAGGCAAACAGCTTGTCCAGCTGGTTTTCAAATGCGGTGATGAGCAGATCCATGCTCCGCTCAATGCTCTGCTTTGCCTCAGTGATGTTGGAGCCCTGCACATCCTGTGCCGAAAGCTGGGCGTAGGTATTCAGCAGCTTCAGCGCGGTGGGCAGGTAGTAATCCATAAATTTCTGCAGCTGGGCTTTTTTGTCCGGGTCCTTTTTTGCCAGCGCGAAGATGCGGGCGCTGACATCTTCCAGCCGGGAGATCTTGGCCGTCATCACCGGGTCGGGGATGGCATCGTTGGCCTGCCGGAGCTGGCGCTGCAGGGCGGCATACTGATCCTCGGGAGCCGGTGCGGGTGCGGGCTCGGCGGGTCTGGGCGGCTGGGGCGCAGCACCCCGCACCACCAGCGTGCCGGTGCGGTTGTCGATATAGGCATCGGCCCCGAAATAGCCGTGGTCGATGGCGCGCTCCACGGCGGCGCGGCCCCTGTCGGCATCAATGCCCGCGGCTGCAAAGAGTTCGTCCAGCGGGATGTTATCCCGGGTCCCAACGATCTTGTCCAGCTGGCGCTCCAGCTTGCGGGCCTGCTTCATCCGCAGGCCCATGGCCAGCGCAGCGCCGCCGCCAATGGTCTGGGCCAGCGCGGTCAGAAACTCGCCCCAGTCGAACCAGTAGCCCCACAGGTCAATGATATCGGCAAGGCCTGCAAGGCCTACCACCAGAAAGATGCCGCCGAACACCGTGCAGAGGCTGGTCAGGGTCTTGTGCCACTTTTTGGCGTTCTGCTGCTCGGCAGTGGGCACATCGTGGCCGTAGACCGGCTCAGAGTTCCGGGCCGGCTGACCGGCACCGGTGTCCTGGGGGCGGAAATCGCTGGAATATTCCGCGTTCTCCTGCTCCTTTTTTTCGGCATCCCGGTCAATGGCACGCAGGATGAAGAACAGGATGCCCAGCCAGGGCGACATGGCGAATACTACCAGCAGGGCAATGGTGGGAATGTGGGCAAGAAAATGTTTGCTGCGTCTGGGCTCCATGGGGCAGAATCCTCCTAAAACAAAAAAGCCGTGTTCCACTTTATTATAGCGGAGCACGGCCCTTTTGTTAAGGGGGTAATTTATTTGTGGGAAAGGAAATTACTTCATCAGGCTGCAAACGGCCTCGGCGTAAGCGGCGGGATCATCCACGGGCAGGCCCTCGATCAGCTGTGCCTGTGCATAGAGCAGGCTGCTGTATTTCTTGACCTTGTCGGTATCACCGGCCTCCTGTGCGGCCTTCAGCACGGCGAACACGGGGTGGTTGATGTTCAGTTCCAGCACCTTGTCGCTCTTCACGCCCTCGCTGCCGGGCTGCTTGGAGAGCACCTTCTCCATCTCGATGGACAGGGGACCGTCGGCGCTCAGGCAGACAGGGTGATCCTTCAGGCGGGTGGAGACCTTGACCTCCTTGACCTTGCCGTCCAGAGCGTCCTTCATGGCATCGAATAGGGGCTTGTTCTCGGCGGTGGCATCTTCAGCGGCCTTTTTCTCGTCCTCGGTCTCAAGGCCCAGATCGCCGCTGTTGACGTTCTTGAACTCCACGGTGCCGTCCTTGCCCTCGGCATCCTTGCGGGGGTAGCTGCGCATGATCTGCAGGCAGAACTCATCCACGTCCTCGGTCAGCAGCAGGACATCATAGCCCTTGTCCAGAACCAGCTCGGCGGCGGGGAGCTTTGCCAGACGATCGGTGGAGTCACCGGCGGCAAAGTAGATGAACTTCTGCTCGGCAGGCATCTTGTCCACATACTCCTGCAGGGTGACCATCTTCTGCTCCTTGGCAGACCAGAACAGCAGCAGGTCGCGCAGCAGCTCAGCGTGCATCCCGTAATCAGAGTAAGCGCCGAACTTGATCTGGCGGCCGAACTCCTTCCAGAATGCCTCGTACTTTTCGCGGTCGTTGACCAGCATGGAGTGCAGCTCGTTCTTGATCTTCTTTTCCAGTGCGTTGTGGATCAGCTTGAGCTGGTTGTCCTTCTGCAGCATCTCACGGCTGATGTTCAGGCTCAGATCCTGGCTGTCCACAATGCCCTTGACGAAGCTGAAGTAATCGGGCAGCAGGTCTGCGCACTTTTCCATAATGAGCACGCCGGATGCGTACAGGGCCAGACCCTTCTCATACTCCTTGGTGTAGAAATCATAGGGGCGGTGGCTGGGCACGAACAGCAGGGCGTTGTAGTTGGCGGTGCCCTCGGTGCGGCTCACGATGACGCGGGCGGGGTCAGAATAATCGTTGAACTTATCCTTGTAGAAGCTGGCGTATTCCTCATCGGTGACCTCGCTCTTCTGCTTCTTCCAGATGGGCACCATGCTGTTCAGGGTCTCAAGCTCGGTGTAGGTCTCCCACTCCGGCTTGTAGTCCTCGGGCTTGGGATCGGGTTCGGGCTTCTGGCGGCTCTTTTCCCGCTCCATCTGGATGGGATAGCGCACATAGTCGCTGTACTTTTTGACGATGGCCACGATGCCGTATTCATCGAGGAAGTTCTCGTAATTGTCGGTATCGGTGCTGTCCTTGATGTGCAGGATGATGTCAGTACCGGCGGTTTCTTTCTCGGCGGGGGTCAGCTCGTAGCCGTCAGCACCGCTGGACTCCCACTGCCAGGCCTCGTCCGCACCGTATGCCTTGGAGATGACGGTGACCTTGTCGGCGACCATGAAGGCGGAGTAGAAGCCCACGCCGAACTGACCGATGATGTCGATGTTCTCGTCCTTGTTGTCCTTCTTGAAGTCCAGAGAACCAGAGTGGGCGATGGTGCCCAGGTTCTGCTCCAGCTCCTCTTTGGTCATGCCGATGCCGTTATCGGAGACAGTCAGCAGGCGATTGTCCTTATCGCGGGTGAGCAGGATGCGGAAATCGCCCTTGTTCATGCCCACGGAAGGATCGGTCAGGCTCTTATAATAAAGTTTGTCGATGGCATCCGAAGCGTTGGAGATCAGCTCACGCAGGAAGATCTCCTTGTTGGTGTAGATGGAGTTGATCATCATGTCCATCAGCTTTTTGCTTTCAGCCTGAAATTCTTTCTTCGCCATAATACAAAACCTCTTTTGTACAGTATTCAGATCCGGCCCCTCGCAAAAGGAGCGGCAATGCAAAAGAAGCAGCCAATGCTGCATCTTCTTAGCACTCATATCTTTCGAGTGCTAATATACACCGATGCTGGTCAAAAATCAAGGGGTTTCATAAAAAGTTCAGAAATGAACTGGAACAAAATGCCTTTTGTGCGTTGCTACAAAAAATTCATAAAGAAATAGTTGACCTTTCACAACTTTTAGCGTATACTGGTCAGCGGAAACAAACGAGGAAAGAGGAATATGTTATGGCAATGAAGCCGGAGATCTCCGTGAAGAACCTGCTGATGCAGGCATTCCTGACGGGCTGGGAACGCTCGGACAAGAGCATTTCGCAGGATGAATACTTACAGAGCGCCATTCAGGTCATCGAAGTGCTGCAGGTGGAACCTGAAAATGTCTACGCCGAGGAGGGCCTGGGCCTGACCGATGGCGATGAGGTGGACCATCTGGACGACCTGCTGCGGGCGGACGGCCAGTGGCTGTATTACGGCGTGGAGGAGGAAAACTTCTTCCTCATCCAGTGGTACCCGGACAAGGCTTCTGCCGAGGCCAAGCTGGCCGAGCTGGAAGCACTGGGCGACGGCAAGCAGTATCTGGTGGATCTGAGCCTGACCCGAGAAAATCCTTCGGCCGCTGAGAACTTCGGCAGCTCCAACCCGGTTCAGCTGCGGAGCTGAGCCCGGCGTTTCTGACAAAAAGAAAGGGAATTTTCCATGCAGCTTTCACAAACGGAACGGGAGCGCCTGTCCGCTATTCTGGAACAGTACGACCATCACCCCAAGGTGCAGGAAATGCGTGAGTTTATCCAGCACGGTGATGTGACCACCTACCAGCACTGCAAGAATGTGGTCGTGGTCAGCTGCTGGATCAACCACCGCTTCCATCTGGGAGCCGATGAGACCACGCTGGCCGTGGGGGCCTTCCTCCATGATTTCTATCTCTATGACTGGCACAAGCAGGGCTCTTTCCGCGGCCTGCGGCATCTGTTTGAGATGCACGGCTTTTCCCACCCGGGGTCTGCCTGTGTGAACGCACAGCGGGTGTTTGGCATTACCAAAAAGGAGCAGAACATCATTGCAAGCCACATGTGGCCCCTGACTTTCCGCCATGTCCCGACCTGCCGCGAGGCGGTCATCGTCTGTCTGGCGGACAAATACTGCGCCATTGTGGAGAGCATGTTCCGCCGCACAAGGGTGGGCGCTGACGAAGAAGAGTGGTAAAGAAGCCGCCGCACTGTTCACATGAAAGAAAGCAAAAGACCAGAGTTGTAACGCCTTTTGGCGAAACAACTCTGGTCTTTTTTACTGGGGCTTGTGCAACAGCCTCTTTGAAAAAGTGATCTTATTCCGCTCTCAGAGCCTTGACAGGGTCAGAGCGGGAGGCGGTTTTGGCGGGGATGAAGCCGCCCAGAATGGTCAGCACAGTTGCCAGCGCAACCAGCACCACAGCGGCCTTCCAGGGCAGAACGGCCACTACGCTGGTGCCGACGGCGATCTTCTGGATGAGCATGTTGCCCGGAATGAGCAGCAGTCTGCTGAGGCCGATGCCCATGAGGCCCGAGCACAGGCCGATGATGAAGGTCTCGGCGTTGAACACCTCGGAGATGTTCCGCTTGGAAGCACCGATGGCACGCAGGATGCCGATCTCCTTGCGGCGCTCCAGCACGCTGATATAGGTGATGATGCCGATCATAATGGAGGAGACCACCAGCGAGATGGAGACAAAGGCCACCAGCATGTTGGAGATCATGTTGATGATCCTGGTCACGGAGGTCATCAGGGTGCCCACTACATCGGTGTACTGGATCACCTTGTCTTCCACGCCCTGCTCACGCATGGCGGCATTGTAGCTGTCCAGCACATTGAGGACCTTCGCCTTTTGCTCGAAGTCCAGCGGATAGATATTGATCTGGCTGGGGTCGTCCTCGCTGGCATAACCAAAGGCCTGCAGGTTGCTTTCATAGGTGGCGCTGGTGGACATCATTTTCGACTTCATCAGCTCCGCCAGATCGTCCTCGGTCATGTTGAATCGGATGGCATTCCGGAACGCATCTGCGTCGATCTTCAGCGCGCTTTCCATCTGGCTGCCCAGAGAGGAGAAGCGCTCGGTCATCTGGCTCTGCAGATTCGTGCTGATCTGGCCCATGGCCTGCTCCATGGCAGCGCCCAGCTGGGTCTGTAATTCGGCGGCGATCTGTTCCGAGAAGTTTGCCATCACGCTGCCCATGACCTGCTGCATGGCGGCAGTAAACTGCTCCTGCAGGGCAGCGGTATCGATGAGGCTGCCCATGGAATCCTTCATCAGCTGCTGGAACTGGTCACTGGCAAGATACTGGTCAAAACCGATTTTGTCCAGCCCCAGAATGCCGTTGCCGATGATGTAATCCTTGTAGCCGGTCATCACCTTCTGGGCCAGCTGCTGCATTTTGTCGGCGGGGATGGAAATGTCCATGTTGGCGAACACGTCCGTCAGGGCGCTCATGTCGATGCCGGGCGTTTCGGCCAGATCAAATTGGAAGCTGTCCGGGTCAATGAGGGAGGAAAAATCTACGGAACCGTCACTCAGGTCGAACGCGCCGCTCAGGTCAAGATCCAGCTTACCGGGGTCGAACTGGAAGGCGCTCTCGAGCTGGTCGGTGTCAATGGAGAAGAGGGAGGCCATGTCCACGGCAGTGGTCTGTTCGGTTCCAAAGGGCTCGCCATTCAGCACATTGGTCTGCGGGTCGGCGAGCTGGTCCTGCACCAGCCTGCTCTGGGCGGCGGTGTCCATGACATGCCGGGTCAGGGAGGCGGGATAGGCGATGCCGGAGGACAGCATGGCGGCGGAGGCGTTCTCCCTGGGCTGCACCACGCCCACGATGGTCATGGTCTCGCTGTTGGCCACAAGCTCCTGCAGGAAGGCCTTGTCGTCCGATTTATCCACCCAGGTGCTGTGGGCATCATCGTACTGGTAGCGGTCGGCCGCGTTGACCAGCTTGAAGGTGCGGCCCAGAAAATCGCTGTACCGGTAGGTCTTGAAATCTTCGGGCACATCCACATTCTGGTTCTGGGCGAACTGCTGGATCATCTTGTCCAGCTCGGCGTTGTCCCGTAGGCCCAGCGCGTAGAGGGCATAATCGGTGATGGAACCATCCGCACCCAGCACGGCAACGCACTCGTTGTAGCTTTCGGGCCAGCGGCCTGCCTTGACCTCGTACTGGGAATGATACAGGGCATCGCTGGCGGGCAGCTGGTAGAACACGCTGGTGTTCATCATGCTGGCCATCATGTTATTGGTCGAGCTGGTGGAGCTGATGCCCAGAGCGGAAAGGGAGGAATCCGGGTTCACCTGCCGGATGCTGCCGTCCGGGTCCTGGCGGTAGATCTGAGGCTGTACATTATAGGAATACTCCACCGAGGAAACGCTCTCCCCGATGCTGCAGGCATCGCTCTCGAGGTAGGTTTTCAGGCTCTTCAGGTCGTTGGAGGTGATGCCGGAAACCATCTGGGTCACGAGCTGGCGCACCGGCACCATCCCCTCGCCGAGGTCGGGGGCGGCGGTCTGGCCGGGCAGGTCAGCAGACAGCAGGCTGGTCAGATCCATGCCGCTGCGCAGGATCTGCACCGGGTACTCGGAAAGGGTGTCCCGCTCCATGTCGGCGATATACTGGTTGACACCGGTGGACAGGGAAATGATCAGCGCAATGCCGATGATGCCGATAGAGCCTGCAAAGGCCGTGAGCAGGGTGCGGGTCTTTTTGGTCCAGAGGTTGTTGAAGCTCAGGGTCAGCGAGGTCCACCACGACATGGAGGAGTGGCCCATGTTCTTGTGAACGGCAGGGGCAAGCTGAGCGGTGTCGGGCTCGTAGGGGGCGGTGTCGGAGCGGATGACACCATCCTTCAGGTTCACGATGCGGGTGGCGTACTGTTGGGCCAGCTCCGGGTTGTGGGTGACCATGACCACCAGCCGGTCCTTTGCCACCTCCTTGAGCAGCTCCATGACCTGGATGCTGGTCTCGCTGTCCAGCGCGCCGGTGGGTTCGTCCGCCAGCAGGATATCCGGATTGTTGACCAGCGCACGGGCAATGGCAACGCGCTGCATCTGGCCGCCGGACATCTCGCTGGGGTGCTTGTGCAGCTGATTGCCCAGCCCCACCTTCTGCAGCGCCTCAGTGGCGCGGCGCTTGCGCTCTGCGCCCGAGATGCCGGAAATGGTCAGGGCCAACTCCACGTTGGCCAGAACGGTCTGATGGGGGATCAGGTTGTAGCTCTGGAACACAAAGCCGATGGTGTGGTTGCGGTAGGAGTCCCAATCGCGGTCGGTGTACTTTTTGGTGGAGATCCCGTTGATGACAAGGTCACCGCTGTCGTACCGATCCAGGCCGCCGATGATATTCAGCAGTGTGGTCTTACCGGAGCCGGAGGGGCCCAGGATGGCGACGAATTCGCTGTCGCGCAGGTTCAGGCTGACATCATTCAGTGCGGTCTGTACAAGGTCACCGGTTTTGTATTCCTTGCGGATCTTTTTCAGTTGAAGCATAGGCAGGCCTTTCTTATGCGTGCCCGGCGGCGTGTGGGAAATGCCGGACAAAAAACAAAATAACGTAGATATGGTATCAGATGAATGTGAACAAACCGTTGCTTTTCTGGAAAGATGGTGTTATGCTGGAGAAGGTAAAAGAAACAAAAATCGACACTTTATGACGTAAATTACCAGAAATCAAGACGCAAAAAGCCGCCATTCCTGCACGGTTCGACGCATAGTGACGTTTTTTCGGGGATTGAATCTTTCCGCAGGGCCTTATAAAATAGTATCGTACAGTACGCACGGAAGAAAAGTGCGGCAAATTTAAGGCAAAGGGGAAGGTTGGATTGACGGAACGACTCGTTTCAAAGCTGCATGTCGCGCTTTTGAGCTACGACGAGCGGGAGATCCGCGTCCGGAAAAATTATCTGGAGGAGCAGAATCCTGCGATCTGCTGTGTCTGCTTCCACAGCGGCGAGGAGCTGCTGCGGGAGCTGCGCCAGCAGCGCAGTGTGGATATCGTGGTGCTTTCGAGCCAGCTGGAGGATATGGATGGGTATGAGTTCCTCAAGCGGCTCAACAGTCTGCATAACCGCCCGCTGCTGCTGTTGCAGGGGGATGACTGGTACAGCGATGCCACGGCATCGTTCCTGCGGCCGGACGGCAGGCAGTACCTGCCGGAGCGCAGCAGCCTGCTGGATCTGCTGCTGGATCTGCGCAGCTCCACGGACATCGGCATCTTCTGGGTGCTGCCGTTCTGCAAGCAGCTTTATGCGGAGTGGGGCATCCAGCAGCCGGATGTGAACTGTGAATATCTGACCACCGCGCTGCAGGTCGTATGCGGCACAGAGCGGAAGCTGGCCGTGCGCAAGGAGATCCTGCAGACTGTGGCCGAGGAACACCACACCACAGTGGCCGCTGTGGACTGCGGGATGCGCCGCCTGATCGACGGGGTGGAAAAATACAACACCGAAGCCTGGCAGAAATTCAAGCAGGATTACGGCCTGATGGGGCATAGCGTTACCCTGGGCAAGCTGATCTATGCGGGCCGCCAGAAATTGATCGACAGCGGAACGCAGGGACGGAAGGCCGGACGATGAGAAAAAAGAGAGAGAACGGAATGGCAAAAGAGAGCGGGATGGGGGATTTCCCCCGCAAACAATTTGAGAGCGTGCTGCTGCACTCCCTGCGCATTATGGACCAGAACCGGGAATACCTGCAGATGCATCTGGCCCGGACCGGAGACGAAAGGACCCGGCAGGCGCTGGAGGATATGGGGCAGGAGAGCATCCGCCTGGAGCGCACCCTGCGGGAAATGATGGGTCTGCTGGAAGTGGAGATGAACGACAAGCCGCCCATGAAGCCGGTAGACCTGTGCTGGATCCTGATGGAGGCCGCCCAGATAGCCCCGGAGATCGAGAAGCAGCTGGGCATCCGGCTGACCGTGGATCACAGCCCGTTCCGGCGCTGCTATGTCAAGGCGGATGCCCAGGAGGCCGAGCAGCTGCTGTTTCATCTGCTTTCCAACGCCCTGCGGGCCGTAAGCCCCGGCGGGCAGATCAAGATCCGGCTCACCCGGGACGATGAGGATCTGTACCTGATCGTGGAGGACGACGGCTGCGGCCTGCCCACCGGTGAAAACTGGATGGAGAACCGCCGCCGCTTCCTGGGCGGTGTGCAGGCAGGGCTGCTGCTCTGCCGCCGCTACTGCGCCCACATGGGGTGGGTGCTTTCCCTCACGCCGCGCGATGCCGGAAGCGGTACCCGGGCAGAGGTGCGCATCCCGCTGGCCGGAACGATGTTTCCCATTGAGGGCAGCGTGGAACTGCACACCATCCATCCGGCGCTCACCACTGCCGACGGCCTGCGCTGGCAGATCCTGCGGGAGCTTGCCCTGTTGTCCGATAAAATGGAATGATATGATATTCAGCGCCCTGCTCCGGGCTTTTCCGGGGCAGGGCGTTTTTGTGTAAAAATCACTCCGAGTAAAGAATCTTAACCGGAATGTAGAAAAACAGGGGGGCTGTATTCGTGAATTTAACAAAATGTTTAACTTTTTGAGCGGAAAATACTATTTTTTGCGTGTAAAATGTGGTGACTGGATTGATTGTATCCCGATTTTTGAGTATAATACAACTGTATTTTTATATTGTTCCTCAGGAGGAAAAGCAAGTGAGAGTAGGTCTTGACATCGGAAGCACCACCATCAAGTGCGCGGTGCTGGACGAACATGATGCGCTGATTTATTCAACATACGAGCGTCATTACAGCCATATTCTGGAAAAGGCGCAGGAGCTGCTGCGCCGCATTGATGCAGAGCACCTGCACGGAAACAAGGCTCTGCTGAGCATCTCCGGTTCTGCCGGTATGGGTCTGGCCGACAGCTGCGGCGTGCCCTTTGTGCAGGAGGTATTCTCCACCCGTGTGGCAGTCAAGCGGTTTGTGCCCGCCACCGACTGCGTGATCGAGCTGGGCGGCGAGGACGCAAAGATCCTGTTTCTGACCAACGGCACCGAAGTCCGCATGAACGGCAGCTGTGCCGGCGGCACCGGTGCCTTTATTGACCAGATGGCCACCCTGCTGAAGATGAGTGCCGACGAGATGAACAAGGCCGCGGAAAAGGCCGAGCGCACCTATACCATCGCGTCCCGCTGCGGCGTGTTTGCCAAAAGCGACGTGCAGCCCCTCATCAATCAGGGCGCGCGCACGGAGGATATCGCCGCCAGCATCTACAAGGCGGTGGTCAACCAGACCATTGCCGGTCTGGCACAGGGCCGCCCCATCAAGGGCAATATCCTGTATCTGGGCGGGCCGCTGACCTTCAGCAGCGTGCTGCGCAAGAGCTTTGATGAGGCGCTGGGGGTCACCGGAACCTGCCCCGAGAACAGCCTGCTCTATGTGGCGCTGGGTGCCGCCCTCTATGCGGACAAGGAATTCGAACTCTCCGCAGTGGCCGACGCGCTGGACCAGTACGCCGCCACCGCTACTTATGCCAGTGAGCCTCCGCTCTTTGCCAACAAGCAGGAGTACGAGGAATTCCATGCCCGGCACATGTCCCACAGCGTGCCCCATGTACCTTTCAGCGCCCAGTGCGGCCCGGTGCATATCGGCATCGACTCCGGCTCCACCACCGTCAAGCTGGTGGTGGTGGACGAGAAGAGCCAGATCCTGTACACCAATTACCAGCCCAACCTTGGCAACCCGCTGCCCCTGATCCGGGAACAGCTGATCAAGATCTACCGGGAGCACCCCGGCCTGCAGGTGGCCAGCGTGACCACCACCGGCTACGGTGAGGAGCTGGTCAAGAACGCCTTCCGCTGTGATTATGGTCTGGTGGAAACGGTGGCTCATTTCACCGCCGCCAAATACTTTATGCCTGATGTGGATTTCATCATCGATATCGGCGGTCAGGACATGAAGTGCTTCAAGATCGAGGATGGTGCCATCAGCAACATCTTCCTGAACGAGGCCTGCTCCTCCGGCTGCGGCAGCTTTTTGCAGACCTTTGCTCAGGCATTGGGCTATGATGTCAAGAAGTTCGCCGCTCTCGGCCTGTTCGCAGACCGCCCCGTGGATCTGGGCAGCCGCTGCACCGTGTTTATGAACAGCTCGGTCAAGCAGGCCCAGAAGGACGGCGCTTCCATCGAGAACATTTCCGCCGGTCTGTCCATCAGTGTGGTCAAGAATGCGCTGTACAAGGTCATCCGCGCATCCAGCCCTGAGGAGCTGGGCCGCAGGATCGTGGTGCAGGGCGGTACTTTCTACAATGAGGCAGTTCTCCGCGCCTTTGAAAAAGAGATGGGAGTGGAGGTCATCCGCCCCGACATCGCGGGCCTGATGGGTGCCTACGGCGCGGCCCTGTTCGGCCTGCGCCAGAGCCATAAGAACCATCAGGAAACTTCCAGGATGATGAGTCTGGCCGAGCTGGAAGCCTTTGACCAGAAGGTGGTCAGCGTCAAGTGCGGCGGCTGCGGCAACCACTGCCAGCTCACCATCAACACCTTTGCCGATGGCCGCAAGTTCATCTCCGGCAACCGCTGCGATAAGCCCGTGACCGGTAAGAGCGAGGACGACAGCCTGAATCTGTACGCCTACAAGCAGCAGCTGCTGGCCGGTTACAAGCCCGTGCCCGGCAAGCGCGGCTCCATTGGCATTCCGCTCTGCCTGAATATGTACGAGCTGCTGCCCTTCTGGTACACCTTCTGGACCAGACTTGGCTTTGCCGTGCACACCAGCCCGGTGTCCAGCCGGGGGCTGTATCTGGCCGGTCAGGCCACCATCCCCAGTGACACCGCCTGCTTCCCGGCCAAGCTGAGCCACGGCCATATCAAGGCCCTGAGCCAGATGCACCTGGATGCCATCTTCTACCCCTGCCTGACCTACAACTTTGACGAAGGACTGGGCGACAACCACTATAACTGCCCGGTGGTGGCCTATTACCCTGAAGTTCTGGCAGGCAACTGCCCCGAGCTGGAGGGCCAGAAGTTTATCTATGATTATGTGGGCATCCACCGCCCCAAGGACTTTGTCCGCAAGATGGCAAAGGAAGTCCTGCCCAAATACTTCGGCGGCATTTCCGAAAAGGAAGTGCAGGCTGCTGCCGATGCTGCCTACGCCGAGCACGAGGCCCACATGGCCCAGATCCGGGTCAAGGGCAGCGAGATCATTGATGAGGCACGCCGTCAGGGCAAGCGCATCATCGTGCTGGCTGGCCGCCCCTACCACGTTGATCCTGAGATCAACCATGGCATCGACCACCTCATCACCCGCCACGGCGCGGCTGTTGTCACCGAGGACAGCATCTCCAACCGGGTGGAAAAGTTCCCCACCAGTGTGCTGAACCAGTGGACCTACCACAGCCGCCTGTATGCGGCGGCCAAGTACTGCACTACCCAGAAGGATATGGATCTGGTGCAGCTGGTCTCCTTTGGCTGCGGCGTGGATGCCATTACCACCGATGAGACCCGCGAGATCCTGCAGGCAGGCAGCAAGCTCTACACCCAGCTCAAGATCGATGAGATCACCAATCTGGGTGCGGTCAACATCCGTCTGCGCAGCCTGTTCGCCGCTCTGGAGGAGCGCGACGAGGCGGCAGAGGAAAAGGCCGCCCCCAAGGCAGAAGCCTGATACATAGGAGGAACCTATGGAATACAATTATCCAAAATTTACCCCGGAGATGAAGCAGACCCACACCATCCTCATCCCCAACATGGCCATTACCCAGTTCCGGCTGCTGGAATACGCCCTGCGCTACGACGGCTACAAGTGCGAGATCCTGGGCAACTGCGGCAGCGCCGTGGCACAGCTTGGCCTGAAATACGTCCACAACGACACCTGCTATCCGGCCCTGCTGGTCATTGGCCAGTTTCTGGATGCCCTGAACAGCGGCAAGTATGACCTGGATCACACGGCCCTGCTCATCACCCAGACCGGCGGCGGCTGCCGTGCTTCCAACTACATCCACCTGCTCCGCAAAGCTCTGGTCAAGGCGGGCTATCCCCAGATCCCCGTTGCCAGCCTGAACTTCTCCGGTCTGGAAAAAGACAGCGGCTTCCAGATGACCCTGCCGCTGGCCCGCCGCGCGCTGGCCTGCATTTTCTACGGCGATATGCTCTGTGCCCTGCGCAATCAGGTGGCCCCCTACGAGAACGAAAAGGGTGCCGCTGACCGGATGGTCGATCTGTGGGTCGAGCGTCTGGGCCGCGTTCTGCTGGCCGGCAAGGGCTTTACCGCCCGGGAAATGAAGCACACCTTCCCGCTCATTGCAAAGGATTTTGCGGCTATCCCCGTGACCCGGGTGCCCAAGGTCAAGGTGGGCGTAGTCGGCGAGATCTACGTTAAATACAGCCCCCTGGGCAACAACGACCTGCAGAAGTTCCTGGAGAGCCAGGACTGTGAGGTGAACTTCCCGGGCCTGATGGGCTTTGTGCAGTACTGCATCTTCAATATGGGCGAGGATCATGTCCTCTACGGCGGCAAGCTGGCCGTCAAGATGGGCACGGATCAATTGCTCAACTGGCTGGACAGTGTGGAGCGTGCCATGCTCAAGGCCACAGCCGATGCCGGGTTCTATGCCCCCGGGCCCTTCAAGGAGCTGGTGGAAAAGCCCCACGGCATCATTTCGCTGGGGGCCAAGATGGGCGAGGGCTGGCTGCTGACCGCCGAGATGATCGAGCTGGTGCAGGGCGGCTACGGCAACATCGTCTGTGCCCAGCCCTTCGGCTGCCTGCCCAACCATATCGTGGGCAAGGGCATGGTGAACAAGATCCGTGCCCTGTATCCCAGCGCCAACATCACCCCCATCGATTACGACCCCAGCGCCACCCGGGTCAACCAGGAAAACCGCATCAAGCTGATGCTGGCAGTCGCCAAGGAGCGCCTGAACGCCCCGGCGCAGGCTGCCCCCCTGACGGCAGAAGAGATCGCCGGTGGGGCTCCCCGGGTCGAGACCACGGTATAATTCTTTCTAAACAGCAACACTCCCCTTCGGGCAGGACCGTGTGCCGCACGGCTCCGCCCGAAGGGGAGTGTTTTTTTTGTCTCAGCTGCAGAGATACCGCCGCTCGAACTCCTCAGCCGGGATGGCCTTGGAGAACCAGAAGCCCTGCGCGCCGTCGCAGTCCAGCGAGCGGAGGAGCTGCACCTGCTCCTCGGTCTCGATGCCCTCGCAGATGACGTTGTAGCCCAGCCGTTTGACCAGATGTACGATCTCCCGCAGGAAATCGGTGCCCCGCGCGTTGGAACTGCACCGGGTCAGGAAGAGTTTATCCAGCTTGATGGTGTTTACCGGGATATCCACCATGTTGTTCAGCAGGGAACCGCCCGCGCCGAAATCGTCCAGCGAGGTCTGCATTCCATCGCTCTGAAAGGAGGAAAGTAGGCGCTTCACCCGGTCGTACTCCGAGACCACCGCCGTCTCGGTCAGTTCGATCTCCAACATCCGGGCGCTGACGTTGTGCTTTTCCAGAATTTCGCTGTACTCCTGGGTGGGGGCATCCTCCCGGGCCAGCACCGCCGAGGCATTCACCGCAATGGGCAGCAGCCGGTGCCCGGCCTGTGCATTGCGCTGCAGGAACTGGGCCACCTGCTCGAAGATGTACAGATCCAGCTCAACAATGTGGCCCGTGGATTCCAGAATGGGAATGAACTGGTCGGGGTAGACCACGGTGCCGTCCGGCTTGATCCAGCGGGTCAGCGCTTCGGCTCCAATGACCGAGAGATCCTTGGGCGAGAACTTGGGCTGGAGGTACAGTTTGAATTCACCGTTCTCAAGCGCCTGCGGCAGGCCGCTCAGCAGCTCACCGGTCAAGGTCTGCTTGAACTCCAGCTTTTTGTCAAACTGGACAGCAGACACGCGGGTGTTGCTGTGCACCTGCTTGCGGGCAAAGTTTGCCTTGTCGATGGCGGCCGAGGCGCTCAGGCAGCCGGGCTCAATGGCATACACACCCATCCGCACCCGCAGGCGTACCTCCGGGTAATGCTGGGCCTGATACTGCTCAAACCGGTGGCAGAGGTCATGCCGCGGCTCACGGCGTTCGCGGCCAGATGCTTGCTCAGGTAGGCGTTGATGATCTTGGTGATCTCGCCCAGCTCCCGGCGGTTCTGTGGTGTCCAGTACCGCTTGCTGCCGCACACCACATAGGCAATGGCACCCTGATACTCGCCCTCGCCGTACATGGCAGCGTAGACCACTGTCTGGGCCCCGCCCTGCATCAGCAGTGCGCGCCCCTGCGGCGAGTACATCCCCATGTTGTCGGCCTGCAGCACGGTGGTGCCGTATTCATCGTAGCTGTGGAACAGGGTCAGGAAGTCCTCCTTGGTATAGGATTCACCGTTCAGAGGCACCGGCTCCGCGCGGGGAGAGGTCCACTGGAACTGCCGGGAGATGCTGCGTTCCCGGATGCGGGTGTCCACAATGGTGATGCGGTCCAGCTGCAGCCGGATGCCGACGATCTTCAGGAAGAGGGGAATGGCGGTCTCAAAGCTGTTGTTCTTCTCAAACAGTTCAAAGGCGGTGGAGATCAGGTCGTTGTGCAGGTAGCGTGCATCGATATCGGCTGTTTCCGGTGCGGCAGGAACCGCCTGGGCATAGCGCCGCAGATTATCGCAGAACACATACTGGTTGCGGCCGTTCTGCTTGGCCTGATACAGGGCCCAGTCCGCGTTTTCAAACAGCTGGTCAAAGGAATAGCCCGCTGTGTTTTCGGGCAGGAAGCAGGCACCGATGCTGCAGGTCATCCGGTAATCGTTTTCCCAGAACTTCACCTGCTGCACGGATTCCGAAAGCTGGCGGGTCTTCTGGAGCAGGGTGGTGTTGGGGATATCCTTCAGAAACACCACGAACTCATCGCCGCCGAACCGCACCAGAATGTCGCTGGAGCGGAACAGGGTGCGCAGCAACCGGGCAAACTCCTGCAGGACCTTGTCACCGAACAGATGGCCGTAGCAGTCGTTGACATTCTTGAAAAAATCCAGGTCGATGACCAGCATTCCGCAGGAGGCATAGGGATCTTTGGCCTGCAGATAGCGGTCAATGAGCTCCTTGCCGGTGCGGTTGTTATACAGCTGGGTCAGGGAATCGTGGCGGGCCTGCTCCAGCAGCTCCTGGGTCTGATTCTTCTGGTCGGTGATGTCCTTTGCGTAGCCTACATAGAGCGTGCCGCGGGCGGGGTCCTCGACCGGGCGGGCATCCACCTCCCGGGAATAATACACCCCCTCCGGCGAGACAAAGCGCATCTCCAGCGGGCCGTACAGCTCACCGGTGAGCAGGGCGCGCATCTTCCAGCGGTCCTCCGCAAAGATCGTGGCGTGCTCCGGCTTCTCGGAGCCAAGGTAGGCATCCAGTGTCTCCAGCGTGCGGCTCCGGGTATCGTAGACCCGCAGCTGATCCAGACGGGGGTCATATTCCAGCAGGAAAAACCACCGATGCACAAGAAACTGCATCAGCAGGGGATTGTTGATGATCGAATCGATAAACCGAACAGGGACATCCATGGCTGATTCCCCACTTTCCGCTTTTTAACCAGTATAACAAAATATGGAAGATGCATCAAGACGAAACACAAAAATTTCATGGAAAGTGAAAGAAATTTTACTGAAAGCTCTGTCGAAAACGGTTTCGGTGCGTCTGCTCAGGCCGGAACGCCCCACAGCTCGATCGTGGCACCGGCGGCAAGCCGGACGTTGGTGTCCACGGTCAGGGTCAGCCTGCCGAGCTTCTGGCTGGCATCCACATTCTGGCCGCCGCTTCCGGCAGGCAGAATGACCGCAGGCGGTGCACCCGTGGTGCCGGATGCGGCAAAACAGAGATACTGCCCGAAGCAGGGAAGTGCCTGAAAGCTGGCAAAGGTGCGGGTGGGCGGGCTGGACATTGAGCTGCTGGCAGCACAGGGGGCAGAAGCACTGAGCAGCTGGGCACCATCGCTGGTGCTGCAAACCCAGTGCAGCGTGCCCTTGGATTGGCTGCTGCCTGCCTGAAACAGCACCTTCAGCGCCTGCAGTTCGGTGGGAAAGGTGCGCTCAAAGCTGGCAGCGGCGGCGTTCAGGGACACCTTTTCCAGCAGCTCCCACTGGCCGGGATCGCTGGGGTCACCCTTTGGGCCCTGGGGGCCGGGTTCTCCCTGCGGGCCTTGCGGGCCGGGCTCTCCTTTGGGGCCGGTGGGTCCTGCGGCACCGGGTTCTCCCTGCGGTCCGGGGTCACCCTTTTCGCCCCGGAATGCACCGCTTTCCACAGCTGCTTTCAGCCGGTCGAGCAGGGCCTGCCAGGCGGGCGTGCCGGGCTGGGGCAGGGTGCTGTCCTCAGTGCCGGAATTTTCGGCCACGCAGTAGCACACGTCCGCGCTGGTCAGGGTGCGGGTGCCATCAGTGCCCTCAAAGGTGATGCGCCCCTCCCCGGGCACAGCCGTGATGAGGGCGGGTACCTCCACAAGGCCGTCCACCACCAGCGTGGAGGGGGCAGCGTTCCCATCCGGCAGGTGCCAGAAGGCCCGCAGGGTCATGCCCTGCCACTCGCCGTCGGCTTCCACCCGCAGGGCGTAGATGCCCCGGTTTTTGGTGTAGCCGAAGCGGAGCAGGCCATCGTACCCCTGCAAAGCAGCCCCGCCGCCCGAGGATAAATGGATCTGACGTTCGATCATACAGTTTCACTCCTTTTGTCGTGGTTTTCGCGTTCAAAAAGCTTGACTTTGGTTAGAGTTTCCGGTAAGATTGTGAAAAGACCGCAGAAGGTTTGGTGGATAAAATCTAACCAAAATCAGCTTGTGAGGCTATAATATCTGATTAAATTCAGAAAGTCAAGGGAAAATCTGAATCCGGTTAGAAAACTGGCGTTCTGCACAAGAAGGAGTGCAAAATTTGTGTTTTATGACTGCTACACGGCCCTGTGTCAGGCCAGAGGAATCAGCCGCAGCCGGGCAGCGCAGGAGATGGGGCTGAGCAACTCCACAGTGACCAAATGGAAAAACACCGGGGCGACCCCCTCGGGCGAGACGCTGGCCAGGGTGTCCGCCTATTTTGGCGTGCCGGTGGGGGAACTGTTGGGCGAAGCCGTCCCGTCGGTGCAGGAGGAGCGGAAGCTGCCCGAAGGAGCTGTCCCGTTCGATCCCGCTCTCACGGCTCCGCTGCTGGGCACGGTGCGTGCAGGCCTGCCCATGTATGCGGAAGAAAACATTGAGGGCTACATCCCCATCACCCGGAAAGACGGGGCACGGTACTTCTGGCTCCGTGTCCGGGGCGACAGCATGAACGCCGTGGGCATTTCGGAAAACGATGAGATCCTGGTGCGGGAGCAGCCGGAGGTGGAAAACGGCCAGCTTGCCGTGGTGATGGTCAACGGCGATGAAGCCACCGTGAAATATTTCCGTCAGGAGGGGAGCCTTGTGGTCCTGACCCCCAAAAGCTTCAACCCCGTGCACCAGCCCCAGATCTATGATCTGAAACGGGTGCAGGTGCGGGTGGTCGGCCTTGTGGTGGAGTGCCGCAAGGTGTTCTGAAAAAAGAAGATGGCTCCTGCGGGGCAGAATAGGAGGCTCGCTATGAAATGGAGGACCGTTCTGTGCACAGCGCTGTTTTTGTGCGGTACCGTGCTGCTTTCTGCCTGCGGCGGGGGAGAGATGCCTGCGCCTGCGGAACCGCCCGCTTCCAGTGAGGTACCGGCTCCCTCTCAGCCGGAGGAAGTGCCCGCCCCCTCGGAATCGGCTTCTTCCAGTGAACCGGAGCCGCCAGCATCCAGCGTGCCGGAAAAAGAGAATCCATTGATCGTGAATGGCGTGCTGAAAAGCTACGATACCGGCAAGCAAAAGGATGTTGTTCTGCCCAGCGGGAAGTTTACCAAAATTGATTCAGGATGCTTCAAAAATAATACCACAATGGAATCGGTGAGTATCCCGGAAGGTGTTACGGAGATTGGCTTTGCCGCATTTTCAGGGTGTTATAATCTGAAATCTGTGCAGCTGCCAAAATCGCTGATCAAAATCGGTGCGTCAGCTTTTTTTGGCTGTGCTGCGTTGCAAAAGGTAGAGTTTCCGGAGAATAGTGGGCTAGAGCTTTCTAATTCGGCATTTGCAAGTACCGGACTGCGAGAACTGGACCTTCCAGAGAATGTAAAGTTGGAAGATGACTGCGTTTTTGCAGACTGTGAGAAGTTGACCCGGGCAAGAGTAGAGATAAAGGGAGAGATCCGACCGCATACATTTGCGAACTGTATTTCTTTGAAAACGGTATTTTTGGGAAAAGAGGTCTCGACGATTGGTAATTCTGCATTTGAATGCTGCTTTGCATTATCAGAAATCAACTATGAGGGCGACAACAAAGAAATTCAGAAAAAGGTAGACCAGCTTCTCGAAAAACAAAACTAAATCCCCAAAACACCCCGCCGTCTCTTGTGCAAAAAGGCAAGAGACGGCATTTTTGCGTGGAAAAGCAGGAGCGAAAAATCAGCGATGAATAGCTTGTTTATCAATTTGACCGGAATTTGTGCAACAAAAAAACCTATAAACCTATTGACATTCTGGGGAAATGGGTATATCATACGGCCAACGGAAACAAACATCCGCAAGATCAGGAGAAAAGGAGGGGAACAGACATGGACTGGAATGTGATGGTGCAATATCTGCCGCAGTATGAAAAAGCGGCCTGGCTCACCCTGCGTCTGGGCGTGGCCGGTATCTTCTGGGCCATCTTTGTGGGCCTTGTCTGCGCCGTGCTCCAGTACGAAAAAGTGCCGGTGCTGCGCCGTATCGTGGGCGCTTATATCCAGCTCAGCCGGAACACGCCGCTGCTGGTCCAGCTGTTCTTTCTTTATTACGGCCTGCCCAAGATCGGCATCAAGACCAACGCCGAGCTCTGCGGCATTGCAGGCCTTGCCTTTCTGGGCGGCAGCTACATGGCCGAGGCCTTCCGCAGCGGGCTGGAAGCCATCGAACCCATCCAGACAGAAAGTGCCCTGAGCCTTGGCATGAGCCGGCTGCAGACCATGCGCTATGTGGTGCTGCCGCAGGCGGTCTCCATCAGTATGCCGGCCTTTATGGCAAATATCATCTTCCTGCTCAAGGAGACCAGCGTGTTCAGCGCCATCAGCCTGATGGATCTGATGTTCACGGCAAAAGACCTCATCGGCCTGTACTATAAGACGGCCGAGAACCTTTTCCTGCTGGTGGTGTTCTACCTCATCATCCTGCTGCCGGTGTCCCTGCTGGGCAGCTGGCTGGAAAGGAGGCTGCGCTATGCCGGATTTGGGTCTTGAGGTCCTGCTCAAGGGCAAAAATATGGTTCGTCTGCTGGGCGGTCTGGGCGTGGCGCTTAAGATCAGCGCTGTGTCTGTCCTCATCAGCCTGCCGCTGGGCATCCTGCTGGGTGTGCTGATGACCTTCAAAAATCCCATCCTGAAAGCCATCCTCCGGGTGTATCTGGAATTCATCCGCATCATGCCCCAGATGGTGCTGCTCTTTCTGGTGTATTTTGGCACCACGCGGGCCTTTGGCTGGGATCTTTCCGGCGAGACGGCGGCGGTCATCGTGTTCGTGCTCTGGGGCACGGCCGAGATGAGCGACCTCGTCCGCGGTGCCCTCATCGCCATCCCGAAGCATCAGTATGAGAGCAGCGAGGCGCTGGGCATGAGCCGGGCGCAGACCTATTGGTACATCATCATCCCTCAGACAGTGCGGCGGCTCATCCCGCTGTCCATCAACCTCATCACCCGCATGATCAAGACCACCAGCCTGGTGTTGATGATCGGTGTGGTGGAGGTGCTCAAGGTGGCCCAGCAGATCATTGAGGCCAACCGCACCGCCAGCCCCAACGCGGCGTTTGGCATCTACCTCACCGTGTTTATCCTGTATTTTCTGGCCTGCTGGCCCATCAGCCTGCTGGCCGGTTACCTCGAAAAGAAATGGAAGTGACTGTTATGGCAGAGCCGATCCTGACTGTAGACCATCTGGTAAAAAGCTACGATGGCAAGACCAATGTTCTGGATAATGTCAGCTTTGCCGTCAAGCCCGGTGAGGTCATCGTTGTGGTGGGCCCTTCCGGCTGCGGCAAAAGCACCCTGCTGCGCTGTCTGAACGGTCTGGAGCCGGTGCAGGCGGGCCGGGTGAAGCTGGGCAGTGAGACGGTCGCCTACGGCGGCAAGAATCTGGCGGCCCTGCGCCAGCGCATCGGCATGGTGTTCCAGAGCTATGAGCTTTTCCCGCACCTGACCGTGCTGGAAAATATCCTGCTGGCTCCCACCAAGGTGCAGAAACGCCCCCGGGCTGAGGTGCAGCAGGAAGCCGAGGCCCTGCTGGACCGCGTGGGCCTGCTGGCCAAAAAGAACAGCTACCCCCGGGAGCTTTCGGGTGGTCAGAAGCAGCGTGTCGCCATTGTGCGTGCGCTCTGTATGCACCCCGAGATCCTGCTGTTCGACGAAGTGACCGCCGCCCTTGACCCTGAAATGGTGCGCGAGGTGCTGGATGTCATGCTCGATCTGGCCCGTGAAGGCAAGACCATGGTGATCGTCACCCATGAGATGCAGTTTGCCCGGGCAATTGCCAGCCGGGTGCTGTTTCTGGACGATGGCCGTATTGTGGAGGAAGCGTCCCCGGCGGACTTCTTCGACCACCCGCAGACCGAACGTGCACAGCGCTTCCTGCGCACGTTCACCTTTGATGCGGTTGCAAAGCAGTGAGAAATGTGCAGCAGCCCATTTCCACTTTGAACCTTTTTGTCTGATGCTGTGAAATGATGTCACAGATCATGGATAGATTTTTATATGGGAAAGAAAGGAAAGGAGTTACTACCATGAAAATTAACAAGATCTCTCGCCGTGCCTTCCTGCTGGGTCTGGGCGCAGCTTCCACCGCCGCCCTGCTTTCTGCCTGCGGCGGCAGCGCATCCTCCTCCTTTGCCGCTTCCGGCTCTGCTGCATCCGGCAGTGCCGCAGCTGTGGGCAGTGACGTGTTCCGCACGCTGGACGAGATCAAGGCGGACGGCACCGTGAACATCGGCGTTTTCTCCGACAAGAACCCGTTCGGCTATGTGGATGAGAACGGCGAGTATCAGGGCTATGATGTCTACTTCGCCCGCCGCCTGGCCGAGAATCTGGGCGTGGAGGCAAATTTCGTCTCCACGGAAGCCGCCAACCGCATTGAGTACCTGCAGACCGGTAAGGTCGATATCATTCTGGCAAACTTCACCGTCACGCCCGAGCGCGCCGAGGAGGTGGACTTTGCATTGCCCTACATGAACGTTGCACTGGGTGTCATCTCTCCCGACAGCAATGTCATCACCAGTCTGGACAACTGGAACGCCGACGATCAGATGATCGTCATTTCCGGCACCACCGCCGAGACCTACCTGACCAAGGAATATCCCGACATTCCCCTGCAGAAGTATGATTCCTACGCAACCGCCAAGAACGCGCTGGAAAACGGCAATGGCGCTGCATGGGCCAACGACAACACCGAGGTCATCGCTTTTGCAAAGCAGAATTCCGGCTACACGGTGGGCATCCCCTCTCTGGGCAGCCAGGATACCATCGCCCCCGCTGTGAACAAGGGCAACACCACCCTGCTGGACTGGATCAACGACGAGATCAAGAGCCTGGGCGAGGAAAGCTTCTTCCACAAGGATTACGAGGAGACGCTGGTGGATACCTACGGCCTTGACTATGAGGATGAGCTGGTCGTTGAGGGCGGCGAGACCAACGCCTGAGCCTGAAAACGGAATCGCGGACAAATAAGAAACCCGGGGACAGCATCACAGCTGTCCTCGGGTTTTTGTGCGTTCGGAAATCTTACACTTCCTCAGTCTCATCATCCTCGTCGTCGTCCTCCTCGTCGGCGAGAGCTTCTGCATGGATGCGCTGGCGCAAGCGGGTGCGGAACTCCTCGGCGGGGATGCCGCTCTGGTTGGGGGTCAGGTCCGGAGCGGGCTTGCCGTCAGGCAGGTGGGCACCAAAGGCTGGCACAAAGAAGAACTTGCGCACGACAAAGATCAATGCAATGGCACCCACGCTGATGAGGTTGTCCAGAGCCGATTCGTGGCCGACCACCATGTGGCGGGCAATGGCGTAGAGCAGCACTTCCAGGCTGCTGCCGGGGCTGTGTTTGGCCAGCATCTTGATGAACTCCACGCCGATGACAATGTCCAGCGCCCGCTCAAGAAAGCCGCGGATCTCTACATCGTTGCCATCAAACAGCAGGCCCGGCATCCACTTGAGCAGGGGAATGAAGCTGAGCAGCAGGCCGATGAGCACCAGCCCGGACAGCACAATCTCCAGCAGGGTGGAGGCCTGAATGATGTAGCTGCGCAGTGCCTTGCGGCTGCGGCTCTCAACGTGGGAGGAGTGCGGGGTGTCGGAAGGATGGGACATGATGCGGCATCTCCTTTGCTCAAGATCGTGAAACGAAAAAAGCTGACAAACTTTTCTTAAGTTTAGCAAAGGATTTGAGCAAAGTCAATGAAATGTGCCGAATTTTCTGGGAATTACTGGACGGCTACATAGCCGGAGTGCTCAATGCAGGAACGGCCTGCATCGGTGGAGAGCCACTCGTAGATCCTGCGCTCCGGGCTGTCGGCAGCGGAATCCTGCAGGATGGCGGCATAGAATTCGTTGCACAGCGGGTAGCTCTGGTCGGCAATCGTCTCGTTGGAAGGGGTCACGCCATCCACGGCCAGCAGCCGCAGACCGGGCTTGGAGTACATCTGGTCGATGTAGTAGTAGACCGAGAAACCGATGGCGTTGGCAGAGTTGTTATACTCTGCAATGCTGTCCACCAGCTCACCCATGGCGGTGGGGGCCAGCTCGGTGGGGGCCTCCATCAGCGGGCCGCCCTGGATCAATAGTTTCTGGAACAGGGTCTGGCTGCCGGAGTCTGCCCGCCGCTGGAAGGCAATGATCTCCTGATCCTTGCCGCCCACATCTTTCCAATTGGTGATCGTTCCGGCGTAGATGTCCTTGAGCTGCTGCCGGGTCAGGCTCTGCACAGGGTTGTCCTCGTTGACGATGAACACCAGCGCGTCCCGGCCAATGGCCTTCTGCTCCAGCGGGTCACCGTCTGCCTTCAGCTCCTCCTTGACGGATTCCGGGGCTTCGTAGGCGATGATGAGCTTGACCGAATCGCCGTAATTATTGCCATACAGGCCCAGGTTGCGCCAGGCCTGGGCCGTGGTGTTGGTGGTCACGGCGCTCCGGGCGGTCTCCAGATCCAGCCCGGTGGTATCGGCCATGATCTGCGCGATCAGCGGGATGCAGGCCGTGCTGCCATCCGTAATGGGGAATTCATCCACGCTCAGGATGGGTTGTGCGGGCACTTCACTGGCGGCAGAGGAGGCAGGGGCCTCAGAATCAGGCTGAGACGGTGCCGCCCCCGAATTAGAGGAGGCAGGTACGGTATTGCAGGCAGAGAGCAGGGCGGCCGTGGATGCCAGACCCAGACCGGTCAGGAACGCGCGGCGGGTGATCTTAACGTTTTTCATACGGAAATCCTCCCTTAGAAGTAGTAGTTGTCCATCTCGTCAGCGGTGGAAGCAAAGATGCTTTCGGCATAGAGCCACCGGCCGGAAAAATCCATCCAGCCATAAGAAAATCCCTTGCTGGCGGCAAACACACCCTCCGGCAGGCCGTTGGCGCTGTCGGCATAATAGGTGCTGCAGCTGCGCAGCCCGCCCACGACGACATTGCCATCGCTGTCCAGGATGTCATACAGCCAGCTGCTGCCGGGGCCGTTGCAGCAGCCGTAGAAATAGAGTCCATCTGCTGTGGAAAACAGGGGATAATAATGGGTGTAGGTTTCTTCCAGCGTGCGGGGATCCAGCGTTTTGTGGGTGCCGTCCGGCCCACAGATCTGGATGGCCGTGTTCACATAGTTGTCGTTGTCGTCCTGCGCGACCCAGACCCAGCCGTTTTCAGCATAGACATGGGCCCGCACCTGGTTCTCCACCGGGTCGATGGCGGTGTCGGTCAGCAGCACGCCGGTCTGCCGGTCGAACACCCGCACGGTGCCGTCCAGGGCGTAGATGGCCAGCGTGGCATCGTCGGTGCCCACATCGTAAAGTTCCTTTTCCTCGCCGGTAAGCAGATCGTGGAAGCGGTACCGCCCGGATGCCTCCGGCTCCGTGATTGCTGCGCCGGGCACATAATACCGGATGGGCTGGTCGTATTCGCAGAGCACAGCGCTTTGCTCCGTGCTGACCAGATCCACCAGCTGATATCTGCCATCGTGATACAGGCTGACCGTGCCTGCACCGGTGTACTGCTGGTAACCGGTCAGCTCCTCGCCGGTGGTGGGGTTGTACAGGCTGTCGGCACCCGTCGTGCCATCCTCATTGTAGTGGCTCACCACCAGCCAGTCGGTGGGGGCGGAGCTGTCGCTGCTGCTGGCATAGAAGCTGGAAAGGGCGGACAACTCTGCCTGATAGACCACCTCGCCCTGCCGATCCTGCACCTGCACGGCGCAGTAGGCGGTCAGATCATCGCCCCATTCGTTTTCCTGCACATAGTCTGCCGGGACATTGCAGACTTCAAAGGCCAGATAGCTGCCTGCTATGCTGCATCCGTAGGCGTTTTCGGGCACAGCCAGCTCCTCGCCCGTGGCAAGGTCGATCACCCGGCAATCGCCTGCGGCGTGGTTGTTGCAGGGGGCATAGGCCATCTGTTCCGGTGCGGTCAGGACCAGCAGGCTGCCGGTCAGGACAGCATCGTAGGCACGGTCAAAGGTCAGGATCTCCCTGCCGCTGCGGTCACACAGGGCGGTTGCCCGCCCGGTGGGGGTGCCGGGGTCCGACCACTGCCGCAGATAGTACCGCACGGTGCCGGTCAGGGTATCCGGCACCAGATACACGGTCTCGCTGCTGGCGGCCTGATACAACACGGTATTGCCGCAGAGCACGGTGTTGCCGCCGTTGGAGCCGTTGCTGTACAGGATGCGCAGCTTGCCGTCGTCCAGCGAAGCGGCAGCGGGGCCGGGCGCTTCCTCAGCCTGCGCGGGCTTGGAATCGGGCAGGGGCGAGGCCGGAGGCAGCAGGGAGCAGGAGGCCAGCAGCCCTGCCGCGGCAGACAGGCTGAGCACTGCACAGCCGATGCGGAGAACAGAACGTTTCATAAGCGTACCTCACAGGTTTGGCAGAATTTAACTTTCCTATCCTGATTATAATACGAATAAACCGGACGTTCAATTGCAATCGAACGTCCGGTCATGGTTACAGTTTTGTTACAGGGTTCGCTCAGACCTCGGCAGCCTCGGCTTCGTCCATCCGCACCAGCTGGCGCAGGAAGGGGAAGAGGAAGGGCACGGTGACAAAGAAAGTCAGCACATCGGCGATGGGCTGGCAGATCTCAACACCCAGCAGCCCAAAGGCCCGGGGCAGGGTGAGGATGAGTGGGATGAAGAACACGCCCTGACGGCAGCAGGCCAGAAAGGTGGCCCGGCCCGATTTGCCGATGGACTGGAACAGCATGTTGCCCGCCACGATCACGGGCTGCAGCAGCATGGCAAAGCACTGGAAGCGGAAGGCGGGCAGGGCCACGGCGGTGACTTCGGGATCATCACGGAAAAGGCGGATGAGGGTCTCGGCATTGAACCAGCAGACGGTAAGAATGACAGAGAGGAAGCAGAAGCTTGCCGCCATGGTAAACAGGCAGGCCTGCTGCACCCGGCGGTACTTTCTGGCACCATAGTTGAAGCCTGCCACCGGCTGAAAACCCTGACCGGTGCCGATGGCCACCGAGATGATGAACATGAAGATGCGGGAAACGATGCTCATGCCGGCCACGGCAGCGTCGCCATAGCCGCGGGCGGCGATGTTCAGCAGCATTCCGCCAATGCTGTTCAGGCCCTGACGGCCAAAGCTGGGCATACCGGTCATCAGGATGGTGCCGAACTCCGCCGGGCTGTGGGTGACTGCCGTGATCCGGAACTGGCTGACCGTTTTGCCCCGCAGGAACATGGACAGCAGGATGCAGAAGCTGATGGTCTGGCTCAGGGCCGTGGCAAGGCCCGCACCGGCGGTGCCCATGCCCAGCCCAAAGATGAACAGCGGGTCCAGCGCAATGTTCAGCAGGCCGCCGGTGACCAGGCCGATCATGGCAAAGCTGGCCTTGCCCTCATAGCGCAGGATGTTGTTCATCACCAGACTGGACATCATAATGGGAGCGGCCAGCAGGATGTACCGCGCGTAGGCACAGGCATGGGGCAGGATGGTCTCGGTGCTGCCCAGCAGCATCATAAAATCGGGCAGGGTGAGCAGGCCTGCCGTTGTGATGATGCCGCCGAACACCAGCGCTGTGAAGAAGCTGGTGGAAGCAAACCGGGTGGCGGCATCGGTGTTCTGGCTGCCCAGGCTGCGGCTGATGATGCTGCCGGAGCCGTGGCCCAGCATGAAGCCCAGCGCCTGGAGAATGGCCATCAGGCTGGAAACGATGCCCACCGCACCGGATGCGCTGGTGGAGATCTGGCCCACAAAAAAGGTGTCGGCCAAATTGTAGATGCTGGTGATGAGCATGCTCAATATCGTGGGAGCCGCCAGACTCAGGATCAATTTCAGGATGGGGGTCTCCGTCATTTTGCGGAATTGCTCCGCGCTGCGGTCGGCATTTGCCATGAAAAAACCTCGCTTTCTCTTTGACACGATCTTTACATAAAAAACATTCACGCCCAGTATACCGCAGGAACTGTTTTGTATCAACCAATTCCTTGCCGGGGTTATTGCAGCAAAAGACCGCCCTGCCCGGCGGCAGAGCGGTCTTGGGTCATGGAAAGAAAGCAGAACGTTACAGGGTCTTGCAGAACTCCTTCAGGTAGGCACGGAAAGCCTCGCCGATCTCGGGGTGCTGCAATGCCAGCTCCACCTGAGCCTCCACCACGCGGAGCTTGTTGCCCATGTCGTAGTGGGTGCCGGTGAACTCCACAGCGGTCATGCCGCCGCAGTTGCGGGCATACTCGGCCATGGCATCGGTCAGCTGGATCTCGCCGCCTGCACCGGGTTTGGTGTGGGCGAGGATATCGTAGATCTCAGGGGTCAGCAGCACACGGCCCAGAATGGAGTAGTTGCTGAACTCCTGGCCCTTTTTGGGCTTCTCGATCATGTCATCCACAAAGAAATAGTTGTCGTGGATGGGGGTGGTCTTCAGGCTGCAGTAGCGGCTCACATCGGCCCAGGGCACAGCGGAGACACCGGCAGCCGGGCGGCCGAACTCCTCATAGGCGCGGATGAGCTGGGCGCAGACAGGGTCCTCGCCCCAGATCACGTCGTCGCCGTAGATGACCACGAACGGATCGTCACCGGTAAAGGCCTTTGCCATGCTCACGGCGTGGCCCAGGCCCAGCGTCTGCTTCTGGCGCACAAAGAAGATGTTGGCAAGGTTCGAGATGCCCAGGCACTCCTCCAGCATTTTTTCCTTACCGGGGGCGGCCAGCTTTTCTTCCAGTTCGGGGCTGCGGTCAAAGTGATCCTCGATGATGCTCTGGTTGCGGCCCAGAATGATCAGAATGTCCGTGATGCCGGACTTGACGGCTTCCTCCACCAGATACTGGATGGCGGGCTTATCCACGATGGGGAGCATCCCCTTGGGCATGGCCTTGGTGGCGGGCAGCACACGGGTGCCCAGACCGGCGGCAGGGATGACAGCCTTCGTAACTTTTTTCATGGTTCGGAACTCCTTCATCATATCATTTCAGGCTGAACGCTCAGCCGTAGACCAGATGGATCAGGGCATCCACATTGGGGCCCAGCAGCAGGGTGAACGCGCTGCCGATGACCATGAGCAGGACCAGACAGCCGAGCACGGCGGCCCAGCTGGTGCCGCCCTGAGCGCAGAGCACGGCTTTGCGCTGTGCCGCGTCCGGGAACTCCGCACGGATGCGACGGATCTTCTCGGCGGCACTCTGGCGGTAGAGCCACTTGCCGTACAGGCCGCGCACGATCATCAGCAGGAAGCTGAGCACCGAGCAGACCCGGGAAAGGGTGAGCAGGGTGGAGGTGGAAAGCCCCGGGGCCAGGCTGCTGTCCGTGATCTGCAAAAGGTCAATGAAGGTGGGCAGGGCCAGCACCAGCTCGGCGGCCAGAAAGGCGAACGCGGGCTTCCACGCCTTGCGGTAGAAGAAATAGAACGGGCCGAACAGCATGGCCGAAAAGCTCATGGAGGTCTTGGTGTGGGACAGCTGCATCCGGCAGTAGGCGCTCAGGTAGGCAGGGGAAGCCGGGCCGATGAAATCCGCCCAGTCCTTGCAGGGGATGCCGTCCATGACCTCTTCCTTGCCAAAAGCGGCCTGATAGGTCTGACGCAGCGGGTCTACCTGCGGGGCTCCGGTCTCCTGGAACTGGCGGTAAAAGGTGGAGTAATCAAACTCCTCGCTGTGCTCGTCCGAATCGGCACGGTCTGCGGGCTCCTGTGCCCCCTCCGGGGGCAGGGCCGCACCGCAGCAGCGGCAGACAGATTCACTGCGCAGGGTGCGCTCGCCGCAGGCAGGGCAGGTGCACAGCTCACTTTCCTGATAGGGGAACTTCCACTCGTATCCGGCGGCGTGGGCCGGGGCATGGATGCAGCGGCCGAGCTTTTCATAACAATCGCGGTGATAAGGCGCGCCGCAGTCGGGGCAGACAACGATGTCGTCCTGCAGTGTCAGCGGCTTGCCGCAGCCCTCACAGGGGCAGCCATAATATTTGGGCATAAAATCCTCCCAGTATGCTAGTTGAACTTATTATACTCCCTTAAAAGAGAAAAGAAAAGGCAAAAATCTTCAAAATTCCAGTAGGTTGAGTATTTTTCCTCTTTACTTTATCATGGATTCTGGGTATACTAATGAAGTATCTGTGTATAAACTGTATCTTTTGAGGGATTCTTAAAATATGATTACTACTGACGAACTGAAAGTGCAGCTGGCCGATTACGGCACCGCTGTGAAGGACCTGGAGGAGGCGCTGGCCATCGACGCTTCCCGCAAGCGCGTGCAGGAGCTGGAGCACACCATGAGCCGCCCCGGCTTTTACGATGACGCTGAGCTGAGCAAGAAGGTCTTTGATGAAGTGGGCGACCTGAAGGGCAAGCTGAACCGCTTTGAAAAGCTGCAGGGCCTGTACGATGATGCCGAGACCATGCTGGTGATGCTGGACGAGGAGTACGACCCCGATATGGTGCCCGAGGCAGAGGAAGCCGTGAACGCCGTGGGCAAGGCTGTGGACGAGCTGCAGCTGATGACCATGCTGAACGGTGAGTACGACCACAGCAACGCGATCCTGACCTTCCACGCCGGTACCGGCGGCACCGAGGCACAGGACTGGGCCGAGATGCTCTACCGCATGTACAACAAGTGGGCACAGGCACACGGCATGACCGTGGAGGTGTTGGACTATCAGGACGGCGATGAGGCCGGCATGAAGAGCGCTTCCATGATGGTCAAGGGTGCCAACGCCTACGGCCTGCTCAAGAGCGAGAACGGCGTGCACCGTCTGGTCCGCGTGTCTCCCTTTGATGCCAACGCCCGCCGCCAGACCAGCTTTGCCTCTCTGGAAGTGATGCCTGAGCTGGACAACACCATTCAGGTGGACATCCGCCCCGAGGACATCGAGATGCAGGTGTTCCGCTCCTCCGGTGCCGGCGGCCAGCACATCAACAAGACCTCTTCCGCTGTCCGTCTGATCCACAAGCCCACCGGCGTCGTGGTCAGCTGCCAGACCCAGCGCAGCCAGTTCCAGAACCGTGACTACGCCATGGAAATGCTGAAGGCGAAGCTCTATCAGATCGCAAAGCAGCAGCACATGGACAAGATCGACGACATCAAGGGCGTGCAGAATGAGATCGCCTGGGGCCACCAGATCCGCAGCTATGTGTTTATGCCCTACACCATGGTCAAGGATCACCGCACCAACTACGAGACCGGCAATGTCGATGCCGTGATGGATGGTGATCTGGACGGCTTTATCTTTGCTTACCTCAAGGCCGCCAGCCGCGGGGAACTGCAGGATACCTAAAATTTGTTATAAAATGTCAGAGGGACCTCGCCGTTGGGCGGGGTCCCTCTTTTGGTTACAGGTGCAGATATTTTCCGGTGATGCTGGCGGGATCGGCGGCCACCTGCTCCGGTGTGCCGCAGGCCACGATGCGTCCGCCGCTCTCACCGCCGCCGGGGCCAAGGTCCACGAGATAGTCGGCGTTGCGGATCACATCCAGATCGTGCTCAATGACCACCACAGTGGCCCCGCTGTCGATGAGACGCTGGAACACGCCCAGCAGAGTGCGCACATCCAGCGGGTGCAGGCCGATGGTGGGCTCGTCGAATACAAACACGGTGTCAGCCTGCCCTTTGCCCATCTCGCTGGCGAGCTTGAGCCGCTGGGCCTCCCCGCCCGAAAGGCTGGGGGTGGCCTCGCCCAGAGTCAGGTAGCCCAGCCCCAGGTTGGAAAGGGTCTGCAGCCGGCTGGCCACCAGCTTGAGGTCGGCACAGGCGGCAAGGGCTTCGTCCACGCTCATCTCCATCAGGCGGGGCAGGCTCTCGGCCTGGGTGCCGTCCTTCCGGGTGCGGTAGAGGGCGGCGGCATCCTTCTGGTAGCGGGAGCCGCCGCAGTCCGGGCAGGTGATCTCCACATCCGGCAGGAACTGGATGTCCAGGCTGATGGTGCCGGTACCGTCGCAGCCGGGGCAGCGCAGGCGGCCCGTGTTGTAGGAAAAATCGCCCGCCTTGTAGCCCTTCTCCCTGGCAAGGGGAGAGCGGGCGTAGATCTTGCGCAGCTCATCGTGGACATTGGCATAGGTGGCCACCGTGGACCGCACATTGATGCCGATGGGTGTTGCGTCAATGAGCTTGACCTGCGCAATGCCCGGTGCAGTGATGCTTTCCACATGGGCGGGCAGAGCTTCGCCCTTGGCGGCGGCTTCCAGCGCGGGGATCAGGCTTTCCAGCACCAGCGTGGTCTTGCCGGAACCGGACACGCCGGTCACCGCAATGAGCCGCCCCTTGGGCAGCCGGACTTCCAGCGGTTTGACGGTGTGGATGGCCCGGGTGCGCAGGGTGATGGTGCCCAGCGCAAAGAGCTCCGCTTCCGGGGTGCGGGTGCGGGCTGAGAGGGTGTGCAGGTCGGCAAGGAAGGGCCCGATGCGGGAAGCCGGGCTTTGGGCCACCTGCTCCACGGTGCCCTGCGTCAGGATGGTGCCGCCATTTTCACCAGCACCGGGGCCCATCTCAATGAGCCAGTCGGCATCCCGCAGGATCTCGGTGTCGTGATCCACCAGCACGATGGAGTTACCGTCCGCGATCAGGTCATGCATCACGCCCCGCAGGCCCTCGATGTTGGAGGGGTGCAGACCGATGGAGGGCTCGTCCAGCACATAGAGCACGCCGGTGGTGCGGTTGCGCACCGAGCGGGCCAGCTGCACCCGCTGGCGCTCCCCTGTGGAAAGGGTGGCGGCCTCCCGGTCAAGGGAGAGGTAGCCCAGCCCCAGATCCAGCAGGCGGGCGGCGGTGGCCTGAAAGGATTCGCAGATGCTCTCAGCCATGGGGCGCATCTCCACGGGCAGGGAGGTGGGCACCCCCTCGACCCACTGCACCAGCGTGTCCAGCGTCATGCGGCAGGCATCGGCCAGCCCGATGCCCCGCAGCCGGGGAGCCCGGGCCGCGGCGTTCAGGCGGGAGCCGCCGCACGCGGGGCAGGGGCCCTGCTTCAGGAACCGCTCCACCCGCTTCATGCCCTTTTCATCCGTCACCTTGGCAAGAGCGTTCTCTACGGTATAAACAGCGTTGAAGTAGGTGAAATCCATTTCGCCCGCCGCGCCGGTCTTGCTGTTCTGGTAGAGCAGGTGCACTTTTTTGGCGGGGCCGTGGAACACCATGTCGCGCTCTTCCGGGGTCAGCTCCCGGAAGGGGACGTTGGTGCGCACGCCCATCTTTTCGGCGATCTCCTTCATCAGCGACCACATCAGGGTCTGCCAGGGCAGCACCGCGCCCTCGTTGATGGAAAGGCTCTCGTCCGGCACCAGAGTGGATTCGTCCACCACCCGCACGATGCCGGTGCCCTCGCAGTCTGGGCAGGCTCCGGTGCTGTTAAAGGCGAACTGCTCCGCGCCCAGCACCGGCACCTGTGCGCCGCACCGGGGGCAGTAGAGCGGGATCTCGGCCGCAATGTTCAGGCTGGGCGGCACCATGCAGCCGCAGCTGGGGCAGGGGTAGTGGGAGAGCCGGGAGAACATCAGCCGCAGGCTGTTCAAAAGCTCGGTCATGGTGCCAAAGGTGGAACGCATTCCGGGCACGCCGGGCCGCTGGTGGAGGGCCAGTGCGGCGGGAACATAGCGGATCTCGTCCACCTGCGCCTTTTCGGCCTGGGTCATCCGGCGGCGGGTATAGGTGGAAAGGGCCTCCAGATAGCGGCGGGAGCCCTCGGCGTAGAGGCCCCCCAGCGCCAGCGAGGACTTGCCGGAACCGGACACGCCCGCAATGCCGACGATCTTGTGGAGCGGCACATCTACGTCGATGTTTTTCAGGTTGTGCACCCGCGCGCCCCGCACCCGGATGGCGGCGGGGAGAGCGGAACTGGATTCGTGGTTCATCGTGTCTCCTTTCTCTGAATGGGGTCACAAAAGGCTCCCCTGCAGGGGAGCCGGAAAGATCATAAACCGAGAGGATTGAACCGCTGGTGTTCGAGCTGGTCGATCACCGCCTGCGCTGCCGGTGCAATGGGGGCGGGTACTGCGGCGGGGCGGCTGAGGTAGTAGCCCTGCAGCAGATCCACGCCCAGACCGATGACGGTGCGCAGCTGGGCCTCGGTCTCAATGCCCTCGGCGATGAGTTGCATACTGCGGGCGTGGGCGTAAGCCACAATGTTGGAGACGATCTGCTGCTTATCACGGTCGGTGTCGATCCCGCGCACAATGGAAATGTCGATCTTGATATACCGGGGCGAGAGCTCCAGCAGGTTCAGCTCGTTGCTGTAGCCGCTGCCGTAGTCATCCAGCGCAAAGGAGCCGGAGAAGCCCGGAACGTTCCGCTTCCGTTCCAGACATGCGCGGTCCAGATCTTCCTGTTCGGTGATCTCCACCACCAGCCGCTTGAGCAGCTCGGGGTAGCGCTGAGCATATTCCTCCACATCCTCAACCGTCAGGCTGACATTGGCGATGGAATTGATGAAGAGCAGGGCATCGCTCTGGAGCAGGCCCTGTGCCTGCAGGCGCTGGAAGATCTCGCTGGAATGGAACACAGTGATCCGCTCGATCTCATACAGGCGGCCTGTCTCATGGGCCAGCTGCATGACCTGAGCGGGGGAGTGCAGGGTAGGCAGATCGACCCGCATGAGGGCCTCGTAGGCTGCGACCCGGCCGCTGCGGGCAGAGTAGATGGGCTGGAAGTGGTAGGACACCAGCTCCTCCTGCAGCAGGCGCTCAAAGTCCTGCTGGGTCTGGGCGGCGTATGCCTCCTGATGGTAGCTGCCGATATCAAAATCACACATGCGGCCTTTGTGGGAATGCTTGACCTGATACATGGCAAAGTCGGCATATTTTTTCAGGGTGAGCAGGTCGTGGCCGTCCGTGGGGTACCAGGCGATGCCGCCCGAGATGCTGATGTGCAGCTGCTTGCCGTTGGGCAGGATGGACACGCTGCGCTGCAGGGCGGCACTCAGCAGCTCCAGCTGGGCGCGGAGCTGCTTCTGATCCTGGTAGCCATAGAAGAAGATCAGGAATTCATCGCCCGAAAGGCGGGAGCAGATGGTGTTGGCGGGCGTATTGGCCGCAAAGCACTGGCCGGTCTGGCGGATGTACTGGTCGCCCCAGTCGTGGCCGTAGGTGTCGTTGATCTGCTTGAGGTTGTCCAGATCCATCATCAGCAGGGCGGCACAGCCCAGCTTTTCGGGCTGCTGGAACAGCGCGTCACAGGCGCGGTCAAAGGCACGGCGGCGGTACAGGCCGGTCAGGGTGTCGTAATCGCGCTCGTGCTCAATGCGCTGCTGCTCCAGCACCGTGGTGGTCATATCCTCAGCAAGACCCACCTCGGAGGCACTTTCCCCCATAATATGGGTGATGCGCAGGGTGATGTAGTGGGTGCTGCCGTCGGGCTGGGGGATGGCAAAGACCTTGTTGTTGGCCGGGGACAGGCGGTAGAACCACCGCTGTTCCAGTGTGCCCATCAGGGCGCGGAAAGCCTTTGGCGTGAGCGGATCGGGCTGCTCCTGCGCAAGGCCCAGCATGGAGAAGAAGTTATCGGTCACATAAACGCTGTCATCGCGCAGCTCATAGCCGCCCAGCTCCGCACTGGCCAATTTCATAATGCGCAAAAAGCGGGTGGAGGAGTCCAGCACGTCCTTGCTCAGCTGGGTAAAGGCGGAGGAGAACTGATCCAGCTCCCGGATGCCGGTGGCGGACAGATGCGGGATGGCGGAGGAATCCGCTTCGGCAGCGGCTACCTCAGCCGGGAGGCTTGCCAACGGCCGGGCCAGCCGCCTGCTGATCAGCCAGCTGCAAACAATGCCAACGGCCAGCGTGATCAGCATGATGAAGGAGAACAGCTGCTGCAGCCGCTGGGCGAAAGCAAAGAGCTGCACCGCGGGAACGGAGCCCACGAGAAGCCAGTGCTTGCCCGAGAAAGGGGCGTTCCGGCTGTAGAGGTTCAAGGGGGAGACCGAAGCAATGTAGAGGGCATTGCTGAAGAGGTAGCGGTGGGTATGGGCACTGTGGAGGCGCAGCGTAAGGCTTTCGTCCGCAGAACCCGGCTGCCCGTCGCAGTGGGAACGGAGCACCGGACGCAGCTGCAGTTCAGAGGCAGAGAGCTCCTCCGTATCGGTCACGGCAAGGAAATAGGTGCCGTTGTTCTGCAGCTCAGAGCAGGGCAGGTTCTCCCACAGGTAGTCGGCCAGCAGTTCCACGCCGATCACGCCGTAAACGGTGCCGTCCGGCAGGATCAGGGGCTGGCTGTAGGCAATGGCCTCGTGGGTGTCCCCGGGCACCAGATAGGATTGTGAGGTCCAGTGGCCATAATCGGAGGCGGCAAGGCTGGCTCCGTCTTTATAGGCGGCCTGAAAAGGGGGATAAAGGAAGCCACGGTTTCCCAGTGCCCGGTAGCGGATGGTGGGGGACCAGCTGTTGTCCGTGGCAATGGAGAGGGACTGCACCAGCTGGGCCGGTGCCCGCACAAAGGTCAGGTCGGCGTTGCGCTGGGAGGGAGCGGCATCCGGGTCGAGATCCCGCAAGTAGATGGCGGGCATGAGGCTGTCCTGCTTCCGCTTGTCCAGATCATGGGTGTTCAGGATAAGGAACACGCCGGTCACCGACTTGACGCGCAGGGTGCTGATGAGCTCCGGCGCGGCGGCTTCCAGCAGGGGATAGGCCGCGTCGCTGCTGCTGTCCAGCGTGCTCAGGCTGATCTCTCCCTCGTCCAGAAGCTGCTGGGTCAGGCCATTGATGGCATCGGAAAGGCTGGTCAGCTCCTGTGCATCGTGGAAGATGGACTGAAGATACCGGCTGCGGTTGTCCACCTGCATGGCAAGGATATCCTCGGCGTTCTGGTTCAGCTGGGGGCCAAGCCGGGTGACGTGGACGGCAAAGGTCAGCAGCAGGAACTCCACCGCCAGCACAGCCAGCAGGGAGAAAAGGATGGTGCCGAAGATAGAATGGCCCGTCTGAGGGGCCTTCTGGCTGCGCGGCTTGTGGTTCTGCATCTGAGGGTCTCTCCTTTTGTGGTTGTTCCAAGGGCATCTCAGCCCGCAAAGGCGCTGAGAGCGGCCAGGGTCTGGTCGTACCAGGCATCAAAATAGGCATCGGTCAGGAACTCGGCTTCGGCTTCCTCGGGGGTCTGCCCGGCAGCCAGCCGCTCCAGCACCGTGGCACGGTCGGCAGTGACAAGGTCCTCCAGCGCGTACTGCAGGGTATTGCGGGCGCGCAGGGCATCCGGGAAGGCATGGGTGGTGTAGAGCTTGATGCGATCGATGGCATCAATGGACAGGCTCAGCACCTTGTGGATCCTGTCGGAGACCGTCAGGCCGCTGTTCTCAAGGGCAGATATGCTGTTGGCGGCATAGGTCACGGGCATATAGCCGGACTGCACCGAGAACTGCAGGTTGTTTTCTGGCTGGGTGAACCATTTCAGGAAGGCAACGCAGGCGCTGATCTCGTCCTCGGTGCCCGGGATGACTACCATGCCGGCCCCCTGCTGGACGGCCACCGGCTCACAGCCTGCAAAGCTGGGGCAGGGCAGCGCGGCCATCTCGATGCCGTGGCTCTCGGTGTCGCTGGTCAGCACCTGGGTGGGGAAGAAGGAAGCGCTGGAGGAGGAACCAACATAGGCCAGCAGGCTGCCGATCTTGATATCGTCGCTGCGGAACTTGCCGCTGGCACTGCACCAGCCCTTGATGTAGGGGACATAGTAGTTATCCCACAGCTTGCGGAGGGTCGGCTTGTCAAAGTGCAGGGTCATCACGCCGTTCTCGGCATCAAAAATGGTCGTACCCAGTTCCTGTGCGCCGCAGAGCAGGTAATTGGTCAGCGCGTCGCGGCCATACAGGGCCTTGCCGTCGTTGGGCGCAGCCGTCTGGGCATCGGTCCAGTCGTAGTATTTGTGTGCGGCCTCGTTCAGCCCCTCCACGGTGGAAAGATCCGCATAGGTCACGCCCGTGGCCTCGGCAAAGGGGGCAAAGTCGGTGACGTTCAGGTAGAGCAGCTCGGTGGATTTTGCTATGGGAAAGACCTTGAGCTCCCCGTTGTTCATCAGGTCGCCCTCCTCGAGAAAACCGGCGATATAGGCGGACTTCTCTTTTTCGGTCAGGTAGGGGCTCAGGTCAACGGCAAGGCCCATCTGATCCAGCGTAAAGGCGGTGTCTGCGTAGGAGGAGACGATGTTGGGGAGTTTTTCGGCACCCACCTTGCCCTCGGCGGCGGCCAGCACGCTGGTCTCCAGGTCGTTCACGCTGCCCTGACTGGAGCTTTCGACCCGGATGTTCTTCTCTTTGCCCACGGTGGAGTTGAACTGCTCCACCAGCTGGTTAAAGCATTCCAGCTGATCGCCGTTGTAGTAGGTCCAGATCGTGATGGTGGTGGGCAGCTTGCTTCGGCCGCAGGCAGTGCCGCCCAGCGCCACGGCGGCGCACAGCAGCAGACTGACGGCAGAACGAAGGATTCGTTTCATTACCTTATCTCTCCCATTCCGACAAAAACGGCTCACGGAAAAACGGCGCGTCTTGTCGTTTCTGAAATGATACCAGACGAAAACATTGTAACACTTTTTCGGGGCGGGGGCTACTGATTTTTGAAAAAACACCCGAAAGCAGACGAAAAAAGAAAGAATCTCTGGCCTGCGCTTCCATTTTTCGTAAAGTCCGGATATAATACAAGCATAAAATACAACAAAAAGAATGGGAGAGCTTATGGCACAGAAGAAGGACGAGGGCCTGAACGGCAACGAAAAGATCGAACAGGCGGTCTGCCAGTTACAGCAGGAGCCTACACAGGAGCAGCTGGCGCATACCCTGACCGTGATCCGGCGGAGGATGCGGGAAAACGGACAGGTCGTGGTGGCAGTGGAGCCGAACCCGGCCAGTGAGCAGATGCAGCTGCGGGCCCTCCGCACGGCCGATGGGGCCAGCTGGTGGTATGCCTTTACCAGCTTTGAAGAGGAGATGAAGGGGGCGGAAGCGGTGCAGTCCACCTTTCTGGTGGAGCTTGAAAAGCTGTTGGATGCCGCACTGCAGGTGCCGGAGATCCAGGGCATCATCCTGAACCCCTGGAACCGCACCATCCAGCTGGACAAGACCCTGCTCCGGATCATCAAGGGATAAGCAAGAAAGGGCCCGTCTGCCGCATTTTGGTGCGCGCAGACGGGCCCTTTTTATATGGTAAAGGAAGAAGGAAAATGGTAGATCAGGCTGCGTCGGTGCGGTCCTTCTTGAGCAGGCTCAGGATCACGGCACCCACCACGCTGCCAGCAGCCAGAGCCACGCAGTAGAGCAGGGCATGATCGACCACGGGGAACACGAAGATGCCGCCGTGGGGAGCGCGCAGGGCGCAGCCGAAGGTCATGGAGAGGGCACCGGCCAGCGCGGCACCGGCCACACAGCTGGGCAGGACGCGCAGCGGGTCGGCGGCAGCGTAGGGGATGGCACCCTCGGTGACGAAGCACAGGCCCATGACGTAGTTCACGATGCCGTTGCGGCGCTCGTCAGGGGTCCACTTCTTGGGGCAGAAGGTGGTGGAGAGGGCAATCGCGATGGGAGGAACCATGCCGCCCACCATGACAGCAGCCATGACCTCGTAGTTGCCGGAGGCCAGTGCGGCAGTGCCAAAGACGTAGGCAGCCTTGTTGAAGGGGCCGCCCATGTCAATGCTCATCATACCGGCAACGATGGCACCCAGCAGGACTTTGGAGGTGCCGCCCATGGCGTTGAGGCAGTTGGTCATGGCGGTGTTGATCATGCCCATGACCGGGTTGATGCCGCACATCACGGCACCGATGATAAGGATGCCGCCCAGCGGGTAGATCAGCATGGGACGGATGCCGTTCAGGCTGGCGGGGAGCTTTTCGGTGATCTTCTTCAGGAACTCGACCACATAACCGGCCACGAAACCGGCCAGCAGAGCGGCCAGGAAGCCGCCGGAAATGCCGGTGGTCTCACCATTGGCGAGGCCTGCAAAGTTGGTGCCGTTCATGGCCAGCACGCCGCCCGCAAAGCCCACGGCCAGACCGGGACGGTCGGCGATGGACATGGCGATGAAGCCTGCCAGAATGGGAAGCATGTAGCCAAAGGCGGCGCTGCCCACCGTCTTGAAGAAGGCGGCGATGGGGGTGTTCATGCCAAAGTTGGAGGGGTCGATGGTGTAGTCGTCCAGCAGGAAGGCCAGCGCGATCATAATGCCGCCGCCCACCACAAAGGGCAGCATGTGAGACACGCCGTTCATCAGGTCCTTGTATACCTTGCGGCCAAAGCTGTCGCCGGAGGTCTCCTCCTCGGCAGCGGCGGCACCGCCCTTGGCGTGATAAACAGGAACTTCGCCGTGGGCCACCTTTTTCAGCAGCTCCTCGGGCTTGTGGATGCCGTCATCCACCCGGGCAAACAGCACGGGCTTGCCGTCAAAGCGGGCGGTCTCCACATTTTTGTCTGCAGCCACGATGATGCCGTCACAGGCTGCGATCTCAGCGCGGGTCAGCACGTTCTTGGTACCATCGGAGCCGTTGGTCTCCACCTTGGTGGGCAGGCCCAGCTTGTCACCGGCCTTGGCCAGCGCCTCGGCGGCCATGTAGGTGTGGGCAATGCCGTTGGGGCAGGCGGTCACGGCCAGAATGCGGTAGCCGCTCTGGGGGATGGCCTGCTGGGTGAAGCTCTCCTCACCGAACTGGGCCTCCTCCTGTGCGTCGATGAGGGCAAGGAATTCGGCGGGGGTCTTGGCGGCCTTCAGCTTTTCCACAAAGTCCTCATTCATCAGCATCTGCATCATGCGGGCCAGCATATCCACATGCAGGCTGCCGTTTTCGGGGGCTGCAATGGCAAAGAGCAGGTCGGTCTTGCCGTCATCCTCGGCGTTGTACTGCACCGGGGTGCTCAGACGCAGGGCGGCCAGGCTGGGCCGGGTGACCACATTCGTCTTGGCGTGGGGAACGGTGATGCCGTTGTCCACGTAGGTGGAGGCCTCATCCTCCCGGGCGTAGAGAGCCTTCTTGTAGGCTTCTGTGTCGGTGATGTTGCCGTGGGTGGCCTGCAGTTCTACCAGCCGGGAGAGGATCTCGTCCCGGTTGGAGGCCGCGGAATCCAGCTCGATGGACTTTGCGGTGAATAATTCCGTAATGCGCATAAGGGTTCTCCTCTCTTATGATTTGGCAGGCTTGCCCTCTCAGTCAAAGCCTGATGGCTTTGACAGCTCCCCCAAAGGGGGAGCCAACGCATCTCCAAGGTCAGCAGAAGTTGAATCTGGGAGAGGCATTGCGTCGGCAATGACGGAGAGGGTGAGCTGCCTTAAATTTGACCAAACAATTCTTCGATCTTTTCTTTCGTTGCCAGCCCAAGGCTGAACGCGGTGGCACTGCCGCAGGCGGTGCCCAGCCGGAGGGCCTGCTCATAGCTGCCGCTTTGCAGATAACCTGCCACAAAACCGGCCACCATGCTGTCGCCTGCGCCCACGCTGTTCACGACCTTGCCCTTGGGGCAGCCGATGCGGTGCACCTCGCCGTGCTCATCCACCAGCAGGGCACCGTTCCCGGCCATGCTCACCAGCACGTTCCGGGCACCCTTTTCCTGCAGGGCGCGGGCGGCGGCGGTGATCTCTTCGTCCGTTTTCAGCTCCCGGCCCACGATCTCGCCCAACTCGTGATCGTTGGGCTTGATCAGGAAGGGGTGATAGGGGAGGACGTTGACCAGCAGATCCTGGGTGGCATCCACCACGGCCCGCACGCCGTGGCCCTCCAGCCCTGCCAGCAGCCGCTCGTAGGTGCTCTGGGAAAGGCTCTTGGGGATGCTGCCTGCCAGAATGAGGATGTCGTCAGGCTGCAGGGTGTCCAGCTGGGCTTCCAGCTGCTGCATGGCGCTTTCCGGGATGCTGGGGCCTGCGCCGTTCAGCTCAGTCTCGGTGCCTGCCTTGATCTTGACGTTGATGCGGGTCATGCCCTCGGCCAGATGGATGAAATCGGTCCGGAGCCCCTGCGCGGCCAGACCCCGCTCCAGCCAGGCACCGGTCTCACCGGCCACAAAGCCCAGAGCCACGCTCTCACAGCCCAGCTCCCGGAGCACGCCGGAAACATTGATGCCCTTGCCGCCCAGCACGCAGTCCTCCCCGGCGGCGCGGTTCACCTCGCCCACCTCAAGGGGCCTGTCGAGACGGACGACATAATCGATGGCAGGATTGAATGTAACAGTGTAGATCATACCTCGGTCTCCTTTATCAGAGTGTATTGCCGGTATTTGGGGTTGGGGCACCGGTTCGTCAGGATGGCACCGCTGTGCAGATCACAGATGACGGCGGGGTAGACCTGCGCGAATTTGGTGTCGTCCACCAGGAACCACGCTTCCCGCGCCCGGCGGATGACCGCAGCCTTGACGGCTGCCTCCTCGGGGTCTGGGGTAGTGAAACCGGAACCCAGCGCCACGCCGTTGGCTCCCATGAAGGCTTTGGTGAAATTGTACTGCTGGATGGCAGTCAGCGCAGCCGCCCCGATGATGGCCTCGGTCTGGGGCCGCAGCAGCCCGCCGGGCAGGAACACCCGGCAGCCTTTCTGGGCCAGCAGGCGGGCGTGGGCCACGCCGTTGGTCACATAGCTGGCGTTCAGGGCCGGGCCGCTCAGCGCCCGTGCCAGAGCCAGCGTGCTGGAGCCTGCATCCAGATAGATGAAATCTTCCGGCAGGATCAGTTCTGCCGCCGCCTGGGCGATGCTCTGTTTCTGGCTGACCGCCAGCTCTTCCTTGGCGGCCATGGTGGGCTCGTCGGTGCGGAAGGGGCTGTCCGGCAGGGTGGCCCCGCCGTGCACCTTGTTCAGTTTGCCCTGCTTGTCCAGCTCGTTCAGGTCGCGCCGGATGGTGGATTCGCTTGCGTTCAACGCCTCGCACAGCTCCTGTACGGTGGCGGTGCGCTGCCGCGCCAGCAGATCCAGAATCAGGCTGAATCGTTCTTCTGCCAGCATCGGGAACATTCCCCCTTGTTCGATTTATATGATTGATTTTGATTGACGTTGGCGGGTTCTGACCGCCTTACTCCATTATTATAGCAAAATCTCAGTCAAAATCAATCAGATTCCGCCAAGTTTGAGTGACAAAATGTTGCTCTGTTTTTTGGGCAGAATGCATAAGAAATGGGATACAACAACAAAAAAGCCGACACTCCACAATGGAATGTCGGCTGAATCTCTCACCGCTTCGGTCTGGCTGCGCCAGCGCCTTGCGGAGCTTCCCGAATAGGGAAGCCAGGAATCAAGGTTACTTATTCTGGATGTACTCGTCCATGGCCTTGGCGGCTGCCTTACCGGCACCCATGGCCTTGATGACGGTGGCGGCACCGGTCACGGCATCGCCGCCGGCGTACACGCCCTCACGGCTGGTCTTGCCCTCGTCGCCATCGGTGACGATGCAGCCGTGCTTGTTGGTCTCCAGACCGGGGGTGGTGGAGCGGATCAGGGGGTTGGGGCTGGTGCCCAGGCTCATGATCACGGTATCCACATCCAGCTCAAACTCGCTGCCCTTCTTTTCAATGGGACGGCGGCGGCCGGAAGCATCGGGCTCGCCCAGCTCCATCTCAATGCAGGTGATGGACTTGACGAAGCCTTCGTCGTTGGCGTGGATTTCCACGGGGTTGCACAGGGTCTTGAAGATGATGCCCTCTTCCTCGGCGTGCTCGACCTCCTCCTTACGGGCAGGCAGCTCGGCCATGCCGCGGCGGTAGACGATGTACACGGTCTCGGCACCCAGACGCAGGGCGCTGCGGGCAGCATCCATGGCCACGTTGCCGCCGCCCACAACGGCCACCTTCTTGCCGGTGCGGATGGGGGTCTTGCTGGTGGGCAGGTAGGCCTTCATCAGGTTGGAGCGGGTCAGGAACTCGTTGGCGGAGTACACGCCCTTCAGGCTCTCGCCGGGGATGCCCATGAAGCGGGGCAGACCGGCACCGGAGCCGACGAACACGGCCTCGTAGCCGTACTCGTCCATCAGCTCGTCGATGGTCAGCACCTTGCCGATGACCATGTTGCACTCAAAATCCACGCCCATCTTCTTCAGGCCGTCGATCTCCTGCTGCACGATGGCCTTGGGCAGACGGAACTCGGGGATGCCGTACATCAGCACGCCGCCGGCCACATGCAGGGCCTCGTAGACGGTGACCTTATAGCCCAGCTTGGCCAGGTCGCCTGCAGCGGTCAGACCGGCAGGGCCAGCGCCGATGATGGCGACCTTGTGGCCGTTCCATGCGGGCACGATGGGGGCGGTGTGGACGTTTTCACGGTGCCAGTCGGCCACAAAGCGCTCCAGGCGGCCGATGCCCACGGGCTCGTTCTTGATGCCGCGGGTGCACTTGCCCTCGCACTGGCTCTCCTGGGGGCAGACACGGCCGCAGACGGCGGGCAGGGAGGAGGAGCGGGCAATGACCTGATAGGCGGCTTCAAAGTCGCCCTCGGCCACATGACCGATGAACTCGGGGATATCGATGCCCACGGGGCAGCCGGTCTGGCAGGGCTTGTTCTTGCAGTGGATGCAGCGCTTTGCCTCGTTCACGGCCATCTCTTCGGTATAGCCCAGTGCAACTTCCTCAAAGTTTTTGTTGCGGACGTTGGGGTCCTGGGTGGGCATGGGGCACTTTTTGGGATCCATATTGAAAGCCATCTTACTTTGCCTCCTCAGTCTTGAACAGATTGCAGGCCTTCTCGCGGGCCTTTGCCTCAAAGGGGCGGTACATGGTGCCGCGGGCCATGGCTTCGTCGAAATCAACGAGGTCACCGTCAAAGTCAGGGCCGTCCACGCAGGCAAACTTGGTCTCGCCGCCCACGGTCAGGCGGCAGCCGCCGCACATGCCGGTGCCGTCGATCATAATGGGGTTCATGGAGACGATGCTCTTCAGCCCGTGCTTCTGGCAGGTCTTGACGACGAATTTCATCATAATCAGCGGGCCGATGGTGATGACCAGATCATACTGGTTGCCGGCGGCCACCAGCTCGTCCAGAGCGGCAGTGACCACACCCTTGGTGCCGTAGCTGCCGTCATCGGTCATAATGCGCAGCTCGTCACTGCAGGCGTTGAACTCGTCCTCGAGGATGAGCAGATCCTTATTGCGGAAGCCGATGACGCTGTGGACGGTGCAGCCCTGGTCGTGCAGCTCCTTGGCAATGGGCAGGGCGATGGCGCAGCCCACGCCGCCGCCGACAACACAGACCTTTTTCAGGCCCTCGGTCTCGGTGGCGCGGCCCAAGGGGCCCACAAAGTCATGGACGCTGTCGCCTGCGTTCAGGCTGTTCAGCTCCATGGTGGTGCCGCCCACGATCTGGAAAATGATATCCACAGTGCCCTTTTCACGGTCGTAACCGGCCACGGTCAGGGGGATGCGCTCGCTGTCCTCAAACGGGCGCACAATGATGAACTGGCCCGGCTTTGCCTTTTTGGCAATGAGCGGGGCTTCAATGACCATCTTTGTCACGGTGGGGTTCAGCGCGACCTTTTCAGTGATCTTGTACATTGCGGTTGCTCCTTTTTCTGGCAAAATCTCGGCACAAAAATACGTCTGCCCGCCCGCGCGGCACAGCAGACGTGTTTTTGTGCAACTTTTTGACAAGTTTATTATAACCTCTTTAAGAAGGGAACGCAACCGAATTTTCTTTGTGTCTGCCGCCGCAAAGCTGAAACATTTCGGTTTCATTCCGGTTTCGGCTTCGGTTTTGAAAAACAGGCGCAGACAGGCGTGTTTTGCAAAAAGTCTGATTTTTTGGAAATTTGTTGTTGACAAAGCCTGCGTTTTACGCTATAATAGCCAACGTCGCCGGGAGCGAAACCCCGGCAGACCACATGAAATGTGCGGCCGTAGCTCATCTGGTAGAGCGCCACCTTGCCAAGGTGGAGGTAGCGAGTTCGAGCCTCGTCGGCCGCTCCATTTTGTGGAAGTTTAGCTCAGCTGGGAGAGCATCTGCCTTACAAGCAGAGGGTCAGCGGTTCGAGCCCGTTAACTTCCACCATGTGGCCCGGTAGCTCAGTTGGTTAGAGCACCAGCCTGTCACGCTGGGGGTCGTCGGTTCGAGCCCGATCCGGGTCGCTGCTGCTTCTCTGGAAGCAGCTTATATGCCTCTGTAGCTCAGTCGGTAGAGCAGGGGACTGAAAATCCCCGTGTCATTGGTTCGATTCCGATCGGAGGCACTTTATATGCGGCCGTAGCTCATCTGGTAGAGCGCCACCTTGCCAAGGTGGAGGTAGCGAGTTCGAGCCTCGTCGGCCGCTCCAGACAAACAAGCCACTGCAAAACATGATTCGTCGTGTGATGCAGCGGCTTTTTTGTACGTTGAAAGCTTTTTTGGAATTGGAAAAGGAGGGAAAAACGCAGTGATATTCGGCAAGTACATCAACCGGTATTACCTCAAGCATGCTCCCGTACTGCTGCTGGGCCTTGCCGCCCTGCTGACGGTGGATTACATCCAGCTTTTGATCCCGCAGCTCTACCGGCTGGTCATCAACGGGGTGAACCTTGGCCAGGTGGTGGTGAACGGTGAGACGCTGCTCTTTACCAAAGAGGTGCTGCTGCAGCACATCTGCCTGCCCATGATCTGGATCGTGGTGCTGATGGTCATTGGGCGCTTTTTGTGGCGCATCTGTTTCTTCGGCTCGGCGGTGCGGGTAGCGGCAGACCTGCGGGAGCGGATGTTCGACCACAGCCGCAGGCTGTCCCAGCAGTACTATCAGGTGAACAAGGTCGGCAACCTGATGAGCCTGTACACCAACGACCTGGACACCATTCAGGAGTGCTTTGGTGACGGCGTGCTGATGTTCTTCGACGCGCTGACCCTGGGTCTGCTGGCTCTTTATAAGATGTGGACCATGGACGTGCGGCTGACCCTGCTGGCCCTGATCCCGGCCCTGATCATGTTTGCCATCGGCACCCAGATGAGCAAGGTGATGACCCGGCGCTGGGAGGAGCGGCAGGAGGCCTTCTCCGGCCTTTCCGATTTCGCGCAGGAGAACTTTTCCGGCATTGCGGTCATCAAGGCCTTTGTCAAGGAGTACAAGGAACTGCAGGCTTTCCGGAAACTGAACAAGGAAAACGAGGAGATCAACGTGACCTACACGAAGATCGCCACCCTGCTGGAGGTGCTGGTGACCCTGTTCGTGGAGTCCGTGATCTGCATCATTCTGGGTTACGGTGGTTATCTGGTCTATCAGGGCCGATTCAACGCCGGCCAGCTGGTGGAGTACATCGGTTACTTTGAGGCCATCGTCTGGCCCATCATGGCTGTGTCCATGCTGATCGAAAAGACCAGCCGCGGCAAGGCCTCCCTGAACCGCATCACCGAGCTGCTGGATGCCCCCATCGACGTGGCTGACCGCCCCGGCGTGGCCGATCTGACCGACCCCAAAGGCGGCATCGAGTTCCGCCACCTGAACTTCCGCTACCCGGACGGCGAGTACGATGTGCTGCGGGATATCTCCTTTACCATTGCGCCCGGTGAGAGCGTGGGCATCGTGGGCAAGACCGGTGCGGGCAAGACCGCCCTGGTGGACCTGCTGCTGCGCACCTATAATGTGCCGGACGGAACCCTGTTTGTGGACGGCAGGGATGTGAACAGCCTCTCCATCCACTCGGTGCGCAATGCCTGTGCCTACGTTCCGCAGGATAATTTCCTGTTCTCGGACACCATCGCCCACAACATTGCCTTTGGTGTGGACGATGCCACCCCCGAGGACATCGAGCGGGCGGCAAGCATGGCCGATGTGCGGGATAATATCGTGGACTTCAAGGACGGCTACGAGACCGTTCTGGGCGAGCGCGGCGTGACGGTGTCCGGTGGTCAGAAGCAGCGCATCTCCATCGCCCGCGCCCTGCTCAAGGACGCGCCCATCCTGATCCTGGATGACTCCGTCTCGGCGGTGGATACCAGCACCGAGAAGATCATTCTGGATAACCTCAGGAACAGCCGGGCAGGCAAGACCACCCTGCTCATTGCCCACCGCATTTCCACGGTGGAGCGGCTGGATAAGATCATCTTCCTCAACGAGGGCCGGGTGGAAGCCGTCGGCCCCCACGACCAGCTGTATGCTTCCTGCCCGGAGTACCGCCGGATGGTCGATCTGCAGCGGCTGGAGGATGAGACGAAGGGAGGCGAAAACGCATGATGCATCTGAATCCGTTGGTTCTGGTGGGCGCTGTCATCGGCGTGATCACCGCCCTGCTGGTGGCAGCCTATGCCGCCGTCAAGGACAAAAAGACCGCCATGGGCTTTGAGCGCAACATGGAGGACGGCGAGATCATGCGCCGCCTTGCCCGCTATGCCCGGCCCTACCTGAGCAAATTCCTCATTGTGGGCGTGCTGATGCTCTTCTCCATTGCCTACGATATCATTTCACCCCTCATCGTGGGCCGCATCGAGGAGCTGGTGGCCGGGGAGTTTGAACTCCGCGTCCTCTTCCTGGGCGTGTCAGTGTATGCAGGCGTGCTGGTGTTCTCTATGGGCAGCACCTACCTGCAGGCCGTGATCCTGCAGCGGGTGGGTCAGCGCATCATCTCCGATCTGCGCGAGGATCTGTTCAGCCACATTGAATCTTTGGCACACGAGCAGCTCAACGAGATCCCGGTGGGCAAGCTGGTCACCCGTGTGACCAACGATACCAACGCCATCTCCATGATGTTCACAAACCTCTTGGTCCAGCTGACCAAGAACAGCTTTGTCATTCTGGGCATTCTGGTGGCCATGCTCTGCCTGAACTACGAGCTGACCCTGATGGTGCTCTGCTTTGTGCCCTTCATCGTGATCTTCACGGTCATCTTCCGCAAGTTCTCCCGCCGCGCCAACCGCAAGCTCAAGAACGCGACCACCGATATCAATACCTATCTGTCCGAAAACCTGTCCGGCATCAAGGTCACTCAGATCTTTGGCCGGGAGGACGAGAAGATGGAGGATTTCCGCCAAAAGAGCCAGAAGCTGGCCCGGGCCAATCAGGAGCAGATCTTCGTGTTCAGCGTGTTCCGTCCGCTGGTGTATATGCTCTATGTCAGCTCGATCTTGTGCCTGTTCTATCTGGGCGGCATGGGTCACCTGAACAATATCAGCTTCCTGGGGCAGACCATTTCCAGCGGCACCATCGTCACCTTTTATATGTACATCTCCAAGTTCTTCACCCCCATCCAGAACCTGGCCGAGCAGTTCAACTGGCTGCAGTCGGCGCTGGCATCGGCAGAAAAGGTGTTCTCCATCATGGACATCCAGCCCAGGATGCAGGATGCCCCCGATGCCATTGAGCTGAACGAGGTGAAGGGCGAGATTGAGTTCCGGGACGTGTGGTTCAGCTACGTTCCCGGCGAGTGGGTGCTGCAGGGCGTTTCCTTCCATGTGGATGCCCGCCAGACGGTGGCCTTTGTGGGCTCCACCGGCTCCGGCAAGAGCACCATCCTCTCCCTGATCTGCCGGAACTACGAGTTCCAGAAGGGCCAGATCCTGATCGACGGCATCGACATCCGCAAGATCAAGATCTCCTCCCTGCGCAGGCACTTCGGCCAGATGCTGCAGGATGTGTTCCTGTTCTCGGGCACCATCCGCTCCAACATCGTTCTGCGGGAAGAGGGTATCCCCGACAGCGAGATCATGGAGGTCTGCCGCTACGTCAACGCCGACAAGTTCATCAACAAGCTGGACCACGGGCTGGACGAAGAGGTGCGTGAGCGCGGCAACAACTTCTCCGCTGGGCAGCGGCAGCTGCTCAGCTTTGCCCGCACCATCATCCATAAGCCCAGCGTGATGATCCTGGACGAAGCTACCGCCAACATCGACACCGAGACCGAGCTGCTGATTCAGGATTCGCTGGAAAAGATGCGCACCGTGGGCACCATGCTCATTGTGGCCCACCGGCTGTCCACCATCCAGCATGCGGATAACATCATCGTGCTGTCCCACGGCAAAATTCTGGAGCAGGGCACCCACCAGCAGCTGCTGGCCCGGCATGGCCGCTACTACCAGCTGTACACCCTGCAATACCACAAGGCGCAGCTGAACGCAGCCGAATAAGCGCAGACAGAAAGGCCGCTGACCTGAGATGAGTCAGCGGCCTTTTCCGTCTGCACCGGGGGTGGAGTCGTCCGCTTCCGGATCGTCGAGGGAGCACAATTAACGCTTGCAAAACAGGTGCATCGCTCGTATAATAGAATATGGTAAAATAATAAAAAGAGAAATGGAAAGGAGGGGCCACAGGATGCAGGGAATTGATGCGCTCGGCTATGAAGAAGTGATGACCTTTCTGCGCAGTACACCGGCGAACCTCTTTTTCAAGGATACGGAATGCCGTTATCTTTTTATTTCGGACGTTAGGACTTTCTTCCCCTACGGAGAAGGGCAGGAAGAGGATGTGCTGGGCAAGACAGATCTGGAGATCTGGAGCAGCGAGGAACAGGCCCGCTTTTATTATGAGCAGGATCAAAAGGTGCTTGCCACCGGCAAGGGAACCAGCTTTATCACCGAGGTGCCCCGGGAGGATGGGATAGCATACTATCAGATCAAAAAGAATCCCGTTGTGCTGGAGGGAAAGATCATCGGCATCGTGGGGCTTATTAGTGATATCACGGAGCGGGTGCGGCTGGAAAAACAGGCTCAAAACTGGGCCATCCACGATGAACTGACCGGTCTGTATAACCGCAACTACCTGAAGGTAAAGGGTGCCGAGCAGCTGAAGGGAGCCATCATGCCCATCACGATCATCATGGGCGACTGCAATTACCTGAAGCGTGTGAATGATGCCTACGGCCACGAGTACGGCGACCTGCTGCTCAAGCGGGTGGGCCGGGTGATCCGGGAAAACCTGCCGCCGGAGAGCGTTGCCCTGCGGATGGGCGGCGATGAATTCCTCATTGCCTGCAGCCATTTTTCTGCAGAAGAGGCCGAACAGCTGATCGAGAGGCTGCACGGGGAGCTGGCCCGCCAGAGCGACGACCGCCTCAAGCTGGATGTTGCCTTTGGATACCACACTGTGACAGAAGGCCCCTTTGATTATACCGCAGTCTACCATGCTGCCGACCGGGATATGTACCGGAACAAGCGCAAAACCGCTGATAATACGGACGAAAAAACAGCCTCAGCCCGATCTCCAAGGGCTGAGGCTGTTTTGGCAATCTGTTACATCAGGGCGGTGAGCACCAGCGCGCAGAGAGGAAAAAAGCCATCTGCGGCGGTTTACAGGATTACATTTTTGATGAGCAGGGAAACGCTGCCGTCCGGATCGTGGAGGAATTCCAGCTCGGAATCGGAGTTCAGCAGCTCGGTGGGGATCTTGACCTCGATGCCGTTGGCGGTGCGGATGCTCCGGCTCTCCATCCGGCGGATGCGGGCGGGGGTCACGGTGACAGGAGCAGCGGCCTCTTCCAGCACCTCGCTCTTTTCCACATAGTCATCAAAGGGCACAGCGGCCAGCGGGTATTCCTCGGCCAGCTGCTGGCGCACCTGTTTCACCGACACCTGATTGTCGTTGTCGGCAGCCTGGTTGGCAATGAGCATGGCCACCTGTGCGTCGGCATGGGGCTCGTCCTCATAGGCATCCTTCACAGCCTGTGCGGCGGCCTCCTGAATGGCCTGCAGCTTCTTTTTCTCGGGCTCGGCCTGGGTATACTGGAACACAACAGAGGAGAGGTAGAACTCCTTGTGGCCGTCGATGTCGTATTTCTTTTCCAGCAGGCGCATGGAGTAGTCCGTCAGGTTGACGAGCGCACCCTCCTCCACCTTGCCGCTCTGGGTGGGCAGGCAGGCCCGCTGCTGGATGATGGAGTTGACCGGGGCACCCTCCACGGTCTCGGTGTAGTGGGTGTAGCCGTTTTTATAGTTCAGCTTGAGGATGCCCAGCCAGGGTGCGCCGTCCCGGGTGAAATCCACCACGGCCAGGTCAGCCCCGGGGATGGTGGTGTGGGCGTGCATGTAATCGAACAGCACCCCCGCAATGCGGCAGGACAGATCAATGAAATCCTGATTGTGCTCCAGCTCGTTCCGGAAAGCCGAATCCGGCAGGGGGCGGCACTGACGGATCTCATCGCTGGCCAGCAGCTTTTCGATATGATTCTGTAAGTAGGCGGTCTTTTCGGCAGTCAGCTCCATGCCGCCGCCGCTGAGCACCGGCGCGTCCAGCGTGGTGTCCAGCACATGCAAAATTGCCTGATGGATGATGATCTCCATGGGTCAAAACCTCATTTCCCGGGTGATTGTGATATTCCTGCCCAGTATAGCACATCCGGGACAAAAAGGCGAGAGGGAGCGCAAAGGCTTGTCAACTGCCGCCTGAGATGCTACAATGGGGCTGACCAAACATCCGGACAAGCCGAAAGGGGAATGTGTTATGGAATTTCGGGACAAGCCGATGCAGAACCTCATCCGCATCAAGGAAAAGGAGATCTGCAAAAATGTGCAGGAGCTGCTGCTGGACGGTGAGCAGATCGTGGGGGCTTACAAGACCGTGCGCGATCAGGCCGTGTTCACCACCCACCGCATTTTTATGGTGGATATGCAGGGGATGACCGGCACCCGGCAGGAGATCTTTGTGCTGCCCTACCGCAAGATCCTGCATTACGGCATTAAGACGGCAGGCTTCGGTGACCCGCTGCAGACCTCGGAGCTGACGGTCTGCTTTGCGGATGAGCACGAGGCAAAGTTCGGCTTCATCGGGCAGGATGAGCTGCTGGCGGTGGCACGGGCTATCAGCCGGTGCATCCTGTAACAGAACAAACGTAAAACGCCCGTTCCGGCTTCTGACCCCGGAGCGGGCGTTTTACATTGCTGTAATATGCGAAAAAAGGAGAATGTCGAAGGGTCAGCAGGCGGCGCGCTCTCTGCGGCCGGCCTCGAGCATGTAGTGCAGGAAGCCGGTGACATCAGCGGGGTCGGTGACAGAGATGTCAAAGCCCTTGGAGGGAGCGTCCATCATCTGGAACAGCTCGGTGGCGGCGCTGTCCTTTTTCAGGTCGCAGGTCTCGCCATTGGCTAGGTGCAGGAGCACACTGCCGCGGCTGACGGCTACCTGCTGCATGAAACGGTCTTTATCAAGATACTGGATGCGAAGCATAAAAATACCTCCCACAAAGAAATGTTTTATTCTGGAAGAGTCCCCCCGGGCCAGGCTGCCCGTGGGGAACGTTTCTCGGGAACCGGATCAAGCCGCGCCGGGGGTTGTTTTCCGCCCCCTGCGGTGTTATACTGTGCTTGCTGGTTCTGATGAAATAATACCACGAAACCGGCACGATAGATAGAACAAAAACACCCGATTTGTACAACAAAATCGGCATTGACAAAAAATATTCAAAGTATTGCGGAAAGGAATTGTTCAATATGGCGTTCCAGACAAGCTGTGTCTCTGCTGCCAATATCGTTACCGGGCTGACCTTCCAGCAGGATGTTGTGGCCGATGCCGAGGGGCGGGAAATGGTCCAGCATGGCAGCGCCCTGTTCCCCATTGCCTGCTACGCGGAGAACCTGAAAAGCTATTCGGTAG
>OBYZ01000067.1_pt1 | contig 137251 bp, 114 predicted proteins | sample 1501501 | NCBI WGS metagenome assembly OBYZ01 (sample SAMEA2580213, study PRJEB22360) | human gut metagenome | biome: human gut; feature: human-associated habitat; material: faeces | place: Denmark | collected 2008/2010
TGATTTACAGAATAAAAAACTATATTTTTAGGATAATGCTGGGGTTTGGATAACTGCTATTATCCGAAATTTCGGATAACAAAAGAGCATCCCTGCCATAACGGGCATATAGGCGCAGGTGCCGGAGGAGGTCTGTCCGTAACAGCAAATCTGCACGCTGACGTGTCAGTGTTTTCGGGAAACGCTCTCCCTTCTGTAGCTGGTGACCATAGCCCACATAGCCCGGTGTGGTCTTTGGGTCGTGCCAACCCTCGAAGTGTTTGGTAATGGCTACCATCCGTTCAAACAGTGCCCTGTCAATGGTTTGGCTTTGACAGGGCACGCTACAGATGGCCAACATGCTCAATAGTACGATGATGTATCTTCTCATTACATTATTTTATATAGGAGGTGCGATGTCTCACCGCACTCTAATCAATATCACTACATCATAGTGCGGAACTGCTGAATCTCTTTAATCATGGCTTTCACGTCCTCCCCAACCTGAACGAAGTTCTTGTAGAGGATGCGCTCTCGCTCTTCTTTCGACTTGAACTTATAGAACTTAGGGAGAGGGACATACTCCGATTCCTCCTTCTTTATTTCCGTCATATCGAAGTCGGTCTTGCAGTAGAACTTGGATGTCTTGAACTCCTCGCTCTCCTGGATGTTCATGCTTCCGTTCATCCCGGTCTTGGTGACTACGAAGTCACGGGCGGTCTGTCCACATATCCAACCTGTGGGCATATCGGAGATTTTGCTTGCAGGCACCAGGCTGTCCATATTCTCATTGAGGTTGATGGAGGTCTTGTCACGGTCGATGGTCACGCCCTTTTTGAGTTGCACTACTTTACCGAAGATGTCACTCGACAGCCATTCGAGGGTTTCCTTGGCTCTTGCCGAACCGCTCACCACATTGCCCACGGTGGTGATGATTTTCTGCATACCCACCTTGCCATAATCGGCTTCCAACTGCGGAAGTTCCTGAAAGCCAAGTGCCACGCTCACCTTGTTGCTTCGGGCTGTGCCTATCAGTCGGTCTATCTTGTGGAAATACAAGGTCGGCAACTCATCGACGATGATGCTGACAGGAACGTTCTTGCCCTGTCCTGTATTCACCCTCGTTACAAGGCGGTTGAGAATCAAGGCATTCAGTGCACCGATGATGCTCTCCATCTCGGGGTCGTTGGCAATGAGCAGATAACTTGGATTCTTCGGGTCACTGACCTTCAGGTCGAAGTCATCGCCGTCCTTGTGGAATATCCAGTAAGATTCCTTGGTGGCGAGACGGGAGGTATAGACACGTAGCGTGCCAATCATACCTTCCAACTGCTCCATGGCTTTGTTGGCAAAGGCAGTCTGGAACGGGCCAAGCAAGGGGGCTACCTCGTTGTCGGTCTGAAGTACCTCGAAGATGGTCTGATAACTCTCATTGAGGAACGATAGGATATGTGGCATGTCGCTGTACTTGCCCAACCAATAAGCGGGCTGCACCTCCGCGCCCGAATGGTCGAACACCCGTCCTGTGGGTATCAGCCTTTTCGTCTTTGGGTCTTCACGCCGCTCGGCAATCAGCATCTTTCCGTCCTTGTCGTAGGGCTCCTTGCCGTAGTTGCAGAAGAAATAGATGCAGGCGGCAAGGAAGTTGACGGCAGAGGTCTGGAAGAACTGGTCGCTGCCACCGCCGCCTTCCTTCTTGCCTTTTTGCAGGGATTCAAGCAGGGTCTCGGCGGTCTCGCTCGCTGCGGCAAGGTTGTTGATGTACTTCAACTGGATGGGGTTCACACGGCGCGAATACTCCACATCCACAAAGTTGATGATGTTGAACTTCATGCCATGGGGCATCTTGCTGTCCTTGGCATTCTTGTTCTTCAAGTAATGATAGTAGAGTTTGGTGGCGAGAGTGGGAAACTTATAGTCGTACACCACCATGGCAAAGCCCTTCTCGCTGTGCTGCCTGATAAACGGCTCGATGATGGAGAAGGTCTTACCAGAACCAGGAGTACCCACAACCCATGTGCCACGGAACGGATTGACGATGTTCACCCATCCCTTGCGGAACTTGCCCTTGTAATAATAGCGCATAGGGATGTTCACGCTGTACTTGTTCTCCTGCAACTCCCTGCATTGCTCAAAGCTCTCATTCTCGAAGTTGAAGCGGTCTTTCAGCAGCCCTTCCTTCAGGAACTTAGAGATATTGTCGAGGGCGATATGCACCAATACGACACCGACGATGGAAGTGAGCATATAGAGCCAAGTGTTCAAACGGAGGGTATAGAAACAGGGCATTATCGAATGACCGAACAGCCATACGGACTGCACAATCAGCAGCACTCCCGACAGCAGCGGATAGAGCACCTGCCTGCGAGCGTCAAACTCCAGATGCTTCTTGTTGCGCGTTCCCACACAGGTGATACATATCAGCAGGAACGTAGCCACCTTGCTATACACGAGGTTGCCGTCATGGTAAATCATCCACCGCTTGATGCGAGTGTGGATATCCGTCACTACGCCGCCCAAGAAGTCCAACTGCTCCGGCTCCAGTGCGTAGGCGAAGAACTCCATCAGGATGGAGACATAAATCACCGCCCTGAATATCTTGTAAAAACCCTGTAACTCTTTGCTTTCTTCCATTTACTTTACGATGATGTTGGGTGATAATGAGAAAAGATGAAGGATGCCACGGTGGACACCCTCCAATCCTCTTATGAGTTTTATTCGTAGCCGTTGATGGTCTTCTCAGACTCTACTGTCCACGGAGAAATAGTTGCAGATATGACCTCCAAGGTGTTGCGTACAGGCTTCAATGAATAGCTGTAGGAATGACCCGCTTTCCACGTGTCGTTTGTGAGGAATACGAAGTTCTCCCCATTGCTGAGTTGCAATGTCATGTCTGGCATAACCTGTGCAGGAACATAAAGCGTATATTCCATGTGGTCACTTTGTGGGTCGCCGAAATAATAGGTCGTCACCGACTCGTCACTGCATTCTACCTTTCCGGTCTTGATGTTGAAAGTACCGCTGTCAAAATAACCGACGAACGTGAGTAGGCTTCCTGCAAAATCATTGGTGGTGAAACCGTATTCTGGTGAGGTATAGACCTTGATGATGACACGCACCATCTGATGGGTGAAGTTCAATGTAAGGCTCGGATTGGCGTATGATGCCGCTCCACTGGCAAACAGAAAATCATTGACCTTCTGCTCACTCTGTACAGCTGCCTCCGGCACTTGGAACTCTATGAGGTCGTTGGTAGGATTTGCCGTATAGGGATAGTAGGCATTGAAGGTGTGAGTGTCTGTGTCCGTGAAAAACACCTTGTTGGCTGACACAAACTGATTCGTGCCGCCGCTTCGGGTGAACTTCATATTGTTGATCATCCCTGTGGAAGAGATGCCAATCATATCATTGAGTTCCCACTGGTTGTCAACGGCTCGTGTGGAAACGGCAGGTTGCAGCATCTCCAGATTGGTGAATACCTGAAGCTGCTTGGTTGATGTGCTGTCGGTCACGACCACAGAACCTCCGCCACCGGGCAGGTAAATCTCATTGACGATGTCTTGGTCACAGGACGTGAGGAGCATGGCTCCAAGTCCCAACATTAGAAACAAATTCTTTTTCATGCTTTTTCTTTTTTAATTGTTGTACTTTGATGATGATACGGGTGATACTCGATGTCTGTATATGGGCTAATCCATAATCGTGATGATGGGTCTCGCCTTATGCGGCTGCCACTTGGGAGTCTCCTGTATGGCACCGCTTCCCAGTGAGTAAAGCCATGCCTTGGCGGTCGCTTGTCCTTCTACCTCCGTTGAAGTCCAATACCAACAGTCATCATCCTCATCGGGGATAGGTGTGCCGCCGCATTTCAGGATGTATGGGTTGATGATGTCCTTGGCATGATAGAGCAGACGCATCTGTGCCACACTGGGGATATAGGCACTTTGCCCGTAACGCCACATGTCGAAGACACGCTCAGCCAAAGGCGACTTCACATCGGTCGTGCCATAAAGGGCAAAAGTGTTCTTGTTGCCGTCGTAGGCGGTGAGGTCACAGGATGTGTCCTGTTCCACACCGATACTGTCAGCAAAGGCTTCGGGAGCGATGTCCCACAGATAGACGGCATATCCGTTTCCCTCCATTTCTTCCCTCTGATTGACGTTGAACACCACTGCAATGGCTTGCTTGCACGATTGCTCGTAGGTTTCGTAGGGCATCACCTTGCCGTCAGTGGTCAAGATATGGGTGACCTTCATGGCTGTGTCGGGAAAGTCCTGATGCTCGTCACAGGCAGTCAGCAACACCGTTGCCGCAACTGCCAAGATTGAAAACAGTTTCTTCATACGCATAGTCATTTTACAGGAAGTTTCACACCCAGGACAATACCCGTTCTGAACAGGTCTTCACCCTTGATCATCACATCGGTCTTCACCTGCCAGAAGAGCTTCCAGCCGTGTCTGAGTGTATAGTTTTGCTCATAGCCGAGGTGGATGCCACCCAAGAACCTGTCAGTATCGCTACCTGCCGATGCTCCTATGCGCATGTTGCCATGGTGGTTGCGTCCTCTTGCCACACAGGGCTTATAGGCAAAGCCGAAACCATAACTGCGGTAGTTGTTCCAAAAACTCTCAGGACAGACATGACCGCACGATGCGCACTCGTTCCACTTGATATATCCGTTTGCAAAATACTCCCACGCATTGTGGTACTTCGTCTCATACTCGTAGGACAGCGTCACGTCCAGTCCTCGCTCATACAGGCATCCGAACCCCAAGGATATGCGGTCGCTATTCTGCTGCGCCATTGCCGGAGTCATGCTTGCCATAAAACAGATGACAACGAGTAAGGTATGCACAAGCCAATTCCTCACTCCTAATTCCTCATTCCTAATTCTCATTATTCCTCCTCCAACAGTATATGGTTAAACGAATCGGCAGACAGCACATCCTCATAGTCGATGCTGAGCGAGATGGTGCGTCCACTTATCTGTTTTTCCGACAGCTCGATGGTCAGCACCTTGTCGTTGGGGAAGGTCATCTTCTTCACCACAATCACGTTGCGATAGCCATACTTGAAGGTCTTCGCATCGTCCAACACAAGAGATGGGGTCAGTTCCACTATCTGCGCATTGGTAGCCTTGCTCTGCTTCTTGTCCGATAGTTTGATGCGCATCTCGTCGATGTCGAAGCGGATGTTGGTCTTGTTCTCCACGGAGAAGTCGATGAAGAAATATTCGCCCACGCTGTAGATGTTGTTCAGGCGCATTACCATGCGGTGCATCTTCGTCGCCACGTTGCGGTATTTGGCAGACGATGACCATATCTGACGTGCATACTTGGTCATGTCGGCAGTGGACAGGCTTACAGCGGGATTGTTGTAGGCATTGCGCTCCGAGCATTCTATTTCCTTATCGGTTACTGCCTCCTGCATCCTCGTGGTATAGAGCAGTGCATACTGCGTGCGGTAGCGTTCCGTCACGATTGTCACTATCGCCAACACCTCACCGTCGGCATACACGTTGTCCTTCGGCTTCAGGCGGATGGTGTTGTTGATGGGTTGGTCGCCCACCACCTTGTCTGTGGATATATCGACAAAGCGGATGGGTTCGGAGGCGGTGATGACGGTGGTCACTTGGTCGTTGACCGTCAGCTGCTCCATCTCCATGTAGGTGGTCTGCGCCTTGGCTGAAAGCACGCTCAGCGAAAGCAATGCACAGACATTCATTTTCTGAAAACAATTCATATTAGTTGATTTTTTGATGTTTATACTCTATGAGCCACCGTTCCCGACAATTCCGTTGTCGGGCAGTGTCTATTTCCTTTTCTCTTTCCCATTTACAAGGTAAACAAACGTCCCATACTTCAGCTTCACTTTGTTCTTCTTGATAGCCTTGCTGATGGCATTGCTTGTCTTCTGGTAGGCATTGGTCACGGCTTGCATTCCCCATTGCGAGAAACTGTTGTTCGCTCCACTCTGGTCGATGTTCATGTTGCTCTGCATAGCACCGCTCGCCACATCTTTCGTGGTCTCACGGAACTGGCTGCCGGGGACATACAGTCCCTCCAGTCCGTCCGTGTCATAAAGCGAAAGCGAAACCTTTATCAGCTCGTCATCCACAAGGATGGAGTTGATGCTACCCTTCACTCGCTGCGAACCGAAACCGCTCATGGTGGCATAGAGGTACGACCCTTTCTTCACCACGGTCTCACCAATCTCAATATCGTCCAACAGTCTCAGCCGCACCCTCGACCCGTCCGTAGCCTTCACGTCCTCGTCAATGATGGCCTTGATGAGCTTTGGCTCATGCTCGTTCTGCGTCAGGGTGTTGAAATAGTCCGAAGTCACCTTCACCTTCTTCACCACCTCCTGTGCCTTGTCCTCCTCGTCCAGTGCCTTCACCGCCTTGCTGTCCTCGGCAATCTGACCTTTCACCTCAATCTGCTCCTTGGGAGGCCCAGCCTGTGTGGTATCCTGGGCCACGGGGGCAACTGCCGCCTGTCCTCTCAGCCTCGCTTCGGCGAGTGCCTTGTTGAGTGCTTCGAGTGCTTCCGCTTCTCGCGCCTTGGCATCGGCCACTTCGGCTGCATCGTCCTTCTCTTCTGCCTGACGGACGAGTTCCGCAAGGTCTTCTTCTGTGTACTTGGATTCATACGCTTCTTTCTCTTCTTCGTTGTCACGCTCAATGTTATCAACAGCCGAATAGTCTGCTATGCGACCATACGACTTCGCCATGTTCTCATACTTGCCACCGATGCCGTCACCATTCTTAATCTGCGCTCCGGGCAGGTTGGGGTTCAGAAACTCGGTGGTCTGCAGGTTCTTGTCCTGCGTTTCCGCCACCTCCGTATTGAACATGTCAAAGACAAAATAGCCTGTGGCAATCAACGGGATGTACACGATGGCTGGCAGCATGTACTTCGGCTGACGGAAGTTTATCTTATCTGTTATTCTCATCGCTGTCTGATTTTGATGTTACTGACTTGTCTCGATTCTCCTCGTTGGTTCGATGCGTCACGGGAGGAGTGATGCAATGGGCTGCATTCATCATCTGCTTCATGCGCCCTTCCTGCCGCTCGATGGCACTTGCAGCCTCCGTCCGATGACCGTAATACCGCACCATCCTGTAGATGTTGATGCCGAAGCACGTGGCGACAAAGCCGAAGACGATGACGAGAAACAGCGTCTTGTGGGCATTGGCAAAGCCTTGCACCTTAGCCGCCGCACGGTCTATCCTCGCGGTCTTGGCAAACTTGCGCCCTGCCGCCACCTCCTTCTCATACCGCTTCTTGTACTTGGGGTCGTTCTTGTCGGGCATATCCTCGCCCACAAGCATCCGTCTGATTCCTTTTACACTCATACCGCTAGGATATTAGAAGTTTGACTTCGACTTCTGCTCAATATCCTTGTTGAGCAAGGTTCTCCAGTTCGTGATGAGCAGTCCATGAGGATTGTTCTCCGTCCTCGGCACGCGCTTCACCTGTCCCGCCGTCACCAATTCACGCATCAGAATATTGCTCCTTCGCTCTATCCTTTGCCTACCGTAGTAGGTGAACTCCATCTTCTCCTTGTTGAACTTGATGCTGTCGCAAAAGATGCTGAACACGGCACTCGTACCCATGATATTGTTGTAAAAGCCCTTTTCCTTCAGCGTATTGTACTGCGCCAAACCAGTTTCATCGACCAAATACATCGCCTTCTCCATCGAATAGCGGATGTACTTGTCATCGGGAGCAAGCGTAAAGAAGTAATGGTGGAACATCTCGATATGGCTCTTTGCCTCCACATCCAGCGTTTCCTCCATCGTGGTGCGGTTCACCAGTATGGGCACGTTGCCGTCCAATACATACACCTTTTGCTGCGCGTCCGTCACCATGCAGCGCGCCGTCCAGATGCTCGACACCGAGATGATGATGCAGCCCATGAGGAACGCAGAGCAGATGATGCCCACCAGCTTGATTTTGTTTTCTAAGTTCTTGATTACCATACGTTACTGCTTGTTTGAGGTCTGATTTCTCTTCATTCTCACATATTCACGGTGCAGGATGGTGTATATGTCCTTCTCAACTTCTTCCACCAGTTTGGCGTAATACTTGATGCAAGCCTCTACGTAGATGCCTTCGTATTTCAGTTGGATCCACACCCACCAGATGTCACGTTCACGTCTCCGTCGATTTCTGTAGATTTTGGCACGATGCAAGCGATAACTCAGGTAATCTACCATAGGCACTACATACTCGTCGTTATCCTCAAAGCCTTCTGCCATCTCCTCATACTGTGGGTCGATGTAGTTGTTTTCGGAATTGAAAAACTCTTCCTTTGCACGCTTGTTGGCAAACGCCATGAATTTCTCATCTTTGAGCCAACGCTCAATTTCATTTTTTGCTTTCATTTTTCTTGATGGTTACTTTTATTTGTTTCAATAGGAGGTGCGGTGACTCACCGCACACTCACATGTTATCTCATCACGGTCGCCATGGTTCCCGTAGCCGTCATCTTGGCTTGTTGTGCCACGCCCTCGCCGAAGTTTCGGGTTGAGAAGGCGGTGTCGCCCTCTGGTATCATCCATGCCGCAAGGTCGGGCACGAGGTTCAGGCATTTCAACGCCACGATGCTCGCTGCCATCAGATAGCCTGCCGAGAAGAACGAGTTTTGCAGATAGGCTGCCATCGTCTGCTCACTGGCGGTGATGGCCGTCAGGTTCTCTACCTGTATGCAGAGCACAATATCAAACAGCAACAGGACGTAGAAACCGACGAAGTAGAGCATGGCTCCGTAGAAATGAACTGTCAAATAACGGGTTAGCCACTTCGCCCACGCTCCTTCCCACTTGGGCAGCAACGAAAATGCCCATTGTATTGGACCGAATATAGTGAGCATTCCGAGCAATATCTGCTGACAGTATATCGTCGCCCACCAACCGATGCGGAACACGATCAGGGCTATCAGCATCACTATCTTGTCGATGCCCACCACGGCCCCTGCCGTCAGTGAGGTGAACCACAGTTTGCTGGCATCCTTCTCCATGTTGGTCACTTCGTCCACGCCCGTCTGCTCCATCGTCGCCTCTATCAGGTTGGGGTCTGATGTGCCCTTATGCGCCACGTCTGCCTGTGCCTGGAGGTCAGTGTACATCGAGTCCCTGACATATACCAACTGCTGCACCTCCTCAAACTTGTCGGAAATTTGGGTCGCCTCTGCCTCATAGAGGTCGTGGGTGTAACTGCCGATGCAATTGGGAATATAGGATAGAAAATCCAATACGCACCAGCTGCTGCCGCTGTTGGTCATGCCTGTGTCAGCAGGTGGGTACCACCAACAGAGGATGATGCTCACCACCAAGGGCTTGAACAGTTTCATCACGTCCAACGGTTCGTTCTTCACCATCATCTTGTAGGCCATGCTTGCCGCCACGATGATAGAGAACAGTGCCGCCAATGCCATACACATTTGGAGGATCCACCAGTAACCACCAATTATCCCAAGCGGGTCTAACCATCGGAAATGAAAGGATAGTAAGGTGATGTAATATCACTGATTTACAGTCTATTAGGAATGAAAGCCGATTTTGGATTGGTTCGTTATTCTTTCCTAAATTAGCGGATTGTTTACCCACTTTTGTCTCGTTTTTGTCCCTCGTTGTATTATCTTTGTATCGCAAGCTAAATGCTTGATAATCAGCGATAAAAGAATATATTAACATCAGAAAAGAAAGGAAATAAAATGGGACGAAAGAAGAAAGAAATCCGTTTGAAGGAGCCTGTGCGCATCCGAGAAAAGAAGATAGCAGGTGGCAACATCAGCCTCTATCTTGACATTTACCAGAAGGGATTGAGAAAGAAAGAGACGTTGAAACTCTATCTTGTGCCAGAAATCAACGCTGCAACCAAGTTGCAAAACGCCAATACAAGAAAGTTGGCAGAGCAAATCAAGGCGCAGCGCATTCTTGACATCCAGAGAGAGGGTCTTGTGGATTGGGACAAGGTGAAGAAGTCACGCATGACACTTACCAAGTGGATGGATGACTTTGTGAAGTACAATGCCGAGTTGTCTGAGTCTTCCATGAAGACCAAGCGAAACACTCATGCTCGCATTGACCAATACCTATTACATATAGGCAAACCAGAGTTTCTGTTGAAAGACGTGGACAAGGAGTTTTGCAAAGGCTTCATTACTTTTTTGAAGACTTGCACCTACAATGATGGAAAGAAACAACTCAGCACCACCACTTGCCGTATGTTCGTCAACTATTTCGGTTCGTCATTGGCAAAGGCAGTAAGGGACGGACTGATTGAGCAAAATCCATTCTTGCTGTTGGAGGCAAAGGAGAAGCCACAGAAGCGAGTGGCTGAACGTGAGTTTCTGACGATAGAGGAAATAAAGAAGGTGATGAACACACCATGCCGTTATGAACTGGTGAAGAAAGCCTTTCTGTTCTCCTGTTTCACAGGTCTGCGATATAGCGACATGAAAGCCTTGAACTGGAGTGAAATCCACAAGGCTGCTGACGGCAAGACGGAATACATTGACCATATCCAAGTCAAGACCAAGGATAGAGTAACCATCCCCTTGTCGGAAGAAACAAAGAAGTGGATGCCTAAAAGAGAAGAAGGCATAGACAATATCTTCCACAACTTGACAATCACATCTACAACTGTAGAAGTGGTGCTGAAAGAATGGATGGAGGCAGCAGGAATAACCAAGCATATAACCTACCATTGCTCACGACATACGGCGGCTACAATGCTTCTGACCCTTGGTGCAAGTATCTATGTAGTAAGTAAGATACTCGGACACAAGAGCATCAAGATGACGGAGATTTACGCCAAGATTGTTGACAAGAAGAAGTTGGAAACCGTGAACCTCGTGAACGGAATGTTTGACCAAATACCAGCAATACAATGAAGATAGAAATCAAGGAACGTAAGCTGACGGAAGGCAAAAGAGCCTTATATCTGGAATACTACGAGACTGGCTTCCGCAAGAGAGAAAACTTGCATCTCTATCTCTTGCCCGATGATGCCGTTGGTGCTGCAAAGCACAATCGGCTTACATACAACAAGGCTATGGAGATACGAGCAGAGCGCATCCTCACCCCTCCTGTATTGGAGAAAGAGAATGCCAAAAGCGAAGAACAAGGCAACGGCTTGACTTGGCTGCAATGGTGCGATGACTATATCAAATGGTCTGTTGATTGCGGCAACTGCAAGAAGATGATAGGTCATAAGAATGTTGTCCGCAAGCGTATAGCCACTTATCTGCGAAGAGTAGATAAGAAAGACATCCTGCTGAAAGATGTCAGTAAAGATGAAATTTGCGGTCTTTTTGATTATATGCGCAACAAGTATCGCAACAAACGCCAAATCAAGACCAACGGAGGACGGTTGGCTGATTACACATTACTGTTGTTTGAGGAAACAGTCAAAGCGATATTTAACAAGGCTATGCGTGAAGGACTTGTAAAATTCAATCCTGTACACAGTCTAAACAAGTTGGAACGCTTCCATGCTCCTGACAAACACAGAGAGTATCTTACGCCCGAAGAACTCACACGTTTCCTGGCGGTGGAAGCTGAATGTGAGAATGAACGAACCGTACAACTGGCATTTGGCTTGTCATCAATGACTGCCCTTCGCCTTGGCGATATGCAGCATCTAAGGTGGTGTGATATTAAAATGATAGATGGCGTTCCGACAATCAGCATCATACAGCGAAAGACAAAGCGTCCTGCCATTATTCCGCTCAATGAAATGGCGCAATCGTTGTTGCCACCTCGGACGGATGACAATCCGGAAAGTCTTGTGTTTCACCTTGTCAAGAAGTCAGACAACGTATCGAAATACGTAAGAAGACTTAAAGAAAAGGCTGGCATAGAAAAGGATTTGACCTACCATTGCTCACGGCATACGACAGCATCGTTGGCTATCTCAGCAGGAGCAGACATATCAGCAGTGAAGGATGTTTTGGGACATGGAAGCATAACTTCAACCGAAGTTTATGCAAAAGTGGCTCTTGAAAAGAAGATAGAGGCGGTCAATCTGTTTAATGGCGTGTTTGATTGAGACATACAGCAGGGTGCGAACAACGGTGAAGTCTTACTTCTTCCCTTTTGTTGGTAAATTGTCGCCAGGCTGTATTCAAAAAACGCTTGTGTTCAAATAAATCTGCAAGACTTGTCTGGACACAGGCTTTTTCATGTTCAATTTAATCTTTGATATAGATGACAACAGGAGTAATATACGCTCGTGTCTCCAGTATTGGTGACAGACAGAGCACGGAAAGACAGGTCAAGGACTTGTCGGGGTATGCAAAATATAAGGGTATCGAAATCCGCAAGGTCTTTGAGGAACACATCTCTGGCGCAAAGAAGAATGATGAACGTCCAGTGTTGTGTGAGGCAATGGAATATTGTAAAGCAAACCGCATTGGAATCCTACTTGTCAGTGAGCTGTCAAGATTGGGGCGTAATGCGTTTGAGGTGCTTGCCTCTGTCAAGGAACTCATTGACTGTGGAATTAACCTCTACATACAAAAGGAACAACTTACATTATTGGATGAAGACGGACATCCATCCCTCTTTGCTCCTATAATGATAGCCACGCTTTCGACCTGTGCGCAATTGGAACGTGACAATATCTCCTTCCGATTGCAGTCAGGAAGGAAGCGGTATATAGAGAAAGGTGGAAAACTAGGACGCAAGGTAGGCTCTCTAAAAACGGCAGAACAGATGAAAGCCGAATATAGGGAAGTGATAAGTCTGCTTCGCAAGGGATATTCAATTCGAGATGTGGCGAAGTTAAGTGGAAAGGGCGTGAGTACCGTACAACGAGTGAAGCGATTACTAAAAGTACAATCATCGCAATAATACTATTGATTTTACGTTCTTTTCAAAGAAAGGGTTTGTGCAATAGCGGCTTATAGGCTAAAAGCACTACCTTTGTATTACAATAATAAGTAACAATACGTTTAAGGTCACAATTTGTGATCTCAAAAAAAATAGAAAAATGGCAAACAACATAGATAAAATGGCTATTAATACAATCAATGAGCTGTTTTCAAAATTATCATCAAACCAAACTACAATAATGGTTTGCGGAGAGTTCAAACGTGGAAAATCAACTTTAATCAATGCTTTACTGGACATGCCTCTATGTCCAACCGATGAACATATTGCGACTTCTACTGTTTCCATTATAAAATATATGAACACTTTAAAATGTAAAATAATTCTATTCTTAGGATTAGGATTGGCAGCTTGTTCCGATAATTTTACGGATCTTGAAGACGGACAAGGAAATGAAATAGCTCTCAGAACGATTAAATTGGATGTTTCTGTAAATGATTTATCGAGGTCTGGTAATATAAGTGGATTTACGAATAGTTTTTATCTTTATATAGATCAAACCGGTGATGATTATGATTATTTTGTCAAAATGAATTATGCTGATGGAAAGTGGAAACCTGATACAGAGGAGCAACTTTATTTTATAGATGATGAAAATAACTTTCAATACTCTGCTTTATGTTTTTCTGATGATACAAAGGTGATGACTAAGGATGATTATTGCAATTCTGAATTCAAATATTCAGGTGGTTCTGATGTTTTGTATGCTAAAAAAGGAGATGAAGATTGTAGTATTGATACTAAGGGAAAGCTAACAATCAAATTCTCACATTTGTATAGTAGGTTGAGTTTCTCTTATGTTGATGGAGAAATATCTGCCGGAGAACTACCAACGAGCATAACGGTTTCAGGAATTAGAAATTCATTTCAATGGGCTGCCTCAAGTGGAGATTTTTCTACTGCCGAATTGTATGATGATGATTCTGAAATAGTAATAAATAAGGGTAGTGACGATATTTACACTTATTTTGCTATTCCGCAAGAGGTAGAGACAGTAACACTGGATTTAGGAGATAAATATAGTTGCTATGTAGATAACTTGAATCTTGCCCCTGGTAGTGCAGTCAAGATAAACTTAAGTAGTACATCTGCTGATAATTAAATGTTAATATAATTTGTAAACTATGAATTTGTAAACGTATGAAAAAGAAGTATTTTATAACTGCTGCACTTTTGGGTTTTGTACCTTTGCTGTTGTCTGCCAATGAAATTAAATCTATTGACACAAAAGTCAATACAGTTATGAAGGTGCGTGTAGCCAAAAAAGGGACAGATAATATAATTATAGGTTCAGATTACAATGGTGTTATTCTTGCTACTGATTATAATGGAGATATATTATGGAGAACAAAAATTGCAGATGGAACCATGAACCATGATATTTGGTGTGCAGATATTGACGGTGATGGAAAGCAGGAGATTTTCGTTGCAAATGCAAACGGAAGTTTAACTTGTCTTGATATTAGTGGAGAGAAGAAATGGTTTTTTACTCCATATGATAGCGTACACCGTACTCCTATGTATTCTGTATGTGTGGTGAAGCGAGATAATAAACCATATGTGGTTTGTGGAGATTTTTCTACAAATTGTTATTATCTTGATGCTCTTAATGGAAAGATTGTCCAAACGCTTTCAAGTAAAGACTACTCAAAAGCCAAAGTCTTTAAGACTGACAAAAAATATAATTCATTGCATGTTGCAAATTTTTTGAGACCAATACCTGTTGATAGTGGTAATGATTTACTTCTTATACATGGCTCGAACAATCATATGCAGTCTTCTGGAGAATTTTATGTAATGGAACCTCTTACAAATAAAGTTTTATCTTCTGTAGTAAAACCTCTGAAGCAAAAAGGTACTGTAGGTGATGTAAGGGTTGTCGATCCGGATGGTGATGGAACTTATGAAGTGATATTCGGCTCTTCAGTTTTGAATGAAAATGAGTTTGGAAGAATAGAGTTCTCTAATAATTATACTAATGCAAAACTTTATTCATATCCTATTCAACAAAAAAATATAGGTAGGGTTTCATATAGAGTAAACCAGCCTTTTATATTGTATGGTAAGTCGGGATACGATTATGGAGTATTGTCGTCTAATGCAATGGTTTTCTTCTCGTCTGAAGGATATTCAAAACAGATAAAGGATAAACTCCTCACAACTTTTGCATATAATGATATGTGTCAGGATGATAAAGGAAATATCATTCTAGCAAGTTGTCAGGATGGTGGTAGTTGCATTCATATTATCAATACAGGAAAATCTTCATGGAAGTATGATTATGAGGAATTGATGCCAAAAGGGAATATAAAGCGGATTATGGACTACACTGAGGTGATAAGGAAAGAATTGAATAATTTCAAAAAAACTGTTTGGCAGAGAGAACCTGTGTGTGTAACCGGATTTGAAAAAAATAACATTGATGATTCTGAAGTTATAATCAATAATAAATCACTCAAACTTTATGATTTTGTGTGGAATAGAGGTCACTGTCAGATCCCTGATTGGAGAAAACCATTGTATGATAATAATATATATCAGAAAAAAAGAGATAGGAGGTATAAGTATGATTATAATGGACAACAGTTGTATGAGTTCTTTACAAATGCATTCAATAATGAAACAGGAATAAGTACATGGGGGGGACACGGAAATGATCCTTTATTTTATCAAAAAGAGTTGATGGAAAGAATTGCTGACTATGGATATGAAAATGGAAAGAAATCAACGATCTATATATACCCAGAAATGAATAATACTGATAAGGACTTTGGTTTTGTTATGGAAAATCATATATATCCTTTAGTAGAATATTTGGAAACCGTTAGTTCAAAAATTGCTTTTAGGGCTAAAAATGTTTTCTGGCAAGGTCAAGTTTATACAAAGGATTGGGAACCAATAGTGTCAGGTAAGTATGCGTTCACAGTTATTCCTATATTGGAAGAAACTACTGACAAGACTCAGGATTTGAGTATTGCCGGACGTATGGGGCTATGGGCTGCTGGAAGCGTAGATGGATGGGGGGTACGTTGTTCACGTGATGACCCTAGCTTCGACCGCTCACGTCAATTTTCATCACAAAAACTATCAAATCATGTTTTAAGAAAAACAATATATAGTTTGGCTTGTGGGGCAAAGTATATACATAATACAGTAGATTCCCAGAATGCTCTATTAGACTATCATGCGAGTCTTGCCTATGAGTTACTTGCAAAAGAGGCTTTGTTTGTTCCGAAGAGGAATGAAATTTTAAGTTTTTCACCTGTTCATATCAGCATGGTAAATCCACAGGAAAGCTATTTGCATGAGGCGGAAGATAATAAGTGGTGGGTATATTTTGATAAGGATAAAGAGGAAAACCGCCCTATGGTATTCAGTCATATGAATGCATCATGGCTTGGCGGTACACTTACTCCGTGGGATTTTTCTACTTATGCTTCCGGAGTTGTTGATAGAAGACAAAATACCATTCCACCATATCCAAACGGAATGGTTCTAATAACTCCAGTACAAAGTAAGGTTTTACGTGAAAATAATTCAGTAAGAGGAAATCTCGCTGACAACCTTCATCCTTTTTATAAATCTATATTAAAAGAATATATTACTGATGGTGTTGATTATTTGTCAGCTGATGGTAAAGAAAGATATAGAGCTGATGAATTTTACAAGCAAGTAAAAAAAGACATTGAAGAAGGTGCAAAGAAACTTCCGGTACTTGTAAAAGGAGAGAAAACCGGATGGGTTGTTGCCCAAGTAACACCTACGCATTTAAGACTTACTTTGGTTGACGGTGGATATTTGTCGCCAATGGATAGAAAAGTAAAAGTAAGTCTTAATAATCTGTCAGTGAAGAAGGTTATTGATATTCTTGATGGTACATTTTATGATATTAATAATGATTCCTTTGATGTAACAGTTCCTTGTGGGATGTTTAAATTTATTGACATAGAATTACAGAAACCATTTATGTAATTCTTTATTAAATGACTGAATGTTGTATGATATATATGGCATTCAGTTTTTTTTAATAAAAAATCATCATAATTATGAATCTAAATTTTAAATATTTTATAGCTATAGGCTTATGTTCTACTTCAATGAATATTGTAGGAAAGACTTTGAATATGTTACACAATAATATCGTTACACAATCTGGTGCTATACGTAATTGTGTACGTGCAAGCATTTCAAGTCAGGAAATGTTATATATCTCATGCAAGATCTCAATAGAAGTGCTAAAATTGTTGACGCAAATAGATAGTTATCAGAATACAGATAAATGAGTATCACGACATTGTTTCAATATAATGCCGTGTGATACTCTTTTTTATTTGTCTATATACGATGCAACATAAAATACAATCGAAATGACTGTATAAAGGAAACACGGCAAGAATATCCAAAGCAAAGTCTTTACCCAACCATTCGACAACCACACACCTTCATTTCTTGACATCATATTAGACATATCATAGAAATGGCGAGTAAGAATATCCTTGTTTCCCTTTCGGTGGTCTTCAAGAAGTTTGGACTCATCGCCAATGAGTTTCTTTCTAGCATCTGTCAGTTTCTCAATGTCGGCATCGTCAACTTTAGCCTTGAATTTTATATCTCTCACTTTGGCAATAAAGCCATCAATGGCTTTTGTAACAGCGTCCGCTTTATCGGTGGCTTTATTCAAGTTGTCCTTTGCTTCCTGTAAAGAAGATGCAGCCTTTTCAAGTTCTGATTTTGCTGAAGTCAAACTATTGCAAGCATCCTTGTAGGCTTGCAGTTGTTGGTCGAATTTGTCAGAAGCCTTGTCCGTTTCGATATTCTTGTCAATCGTATTCTCGAAAGAACCGAAATCCATATCTGAGATTTTACTTTTACCTATTGGCATAGTTTTAATGCTGTTGATTGAATATTCGGTTATCTGCCATACCCTTGCTTCTTGCGAGGTCTGCACAGGCGATTAGCCATCATAGCGCAACGATGCGCCCAAGACAGTTCATCCTCGTCCTTGTCACGTCCCCAACCAGAGGTTACACCACCTCCGCCACCGCCTGACTGGGCGGCAATGGTTGCGGCTGCATCAATGTATTCAGCAAAGAGAAGAATGGCGGTCTTCTGTACATCACCAATCTTGGCAAACACATTTTCGGCATCCAAAGCTATATTCTTGTCGATGACATCCAGACAATTCTGAGGAATATCAACAGGGTAATGGTGGAACTCGTCCGTATAAAAGTCGAAGTAACGTATCTTTGGAGTGTTGTCCGCAGTAGGTATGGGTTTGGGTACAGTCATAATCTTTGGCTGTTGGGTATTCTTTGTAGGAGTAGAAACTGGTTTCTCCAATTCTCGATGATGCAGTTTTGCCCAAGTGCTTTCGATTTTTAACGGCATTAAGCAGCGACCTTTGCCAAGTTCAGATGATTTGTAAATAGAGTTACCTCGCTTGATGGCATATCCACGCACTTGTCCTTTGCTGTCGGATTGTAGTTTGACATCATACCCCATTTGTGTGAGGCATTTTGTGTATAGTCCCCAATCAAAGTACGGCATCTTAGCCAAAACGGAAAGACAATCATTGGTTATCGCTTCCTTATTTTGGCGGCTTACCTCTTGGGCATCTTTCCATCCACGCTGTTGCCCAACCTTGGTGGCAGCAGCCATTGCCCTCTCATAGATATAATGCGCATCGTTCACGTTGCCCCTTATGTCTATGCGGTTCGCATCAATATGCAGGTGCATAATGCCACTCTTGCTATCACGATGAAGTGCAACTACATATTGGCTGTCTTTGAGATTGGTTGCCTTTGCACTTTTACGCTTCGACTTGGCAGAAAGGTCAACCGTATCAAACTCACGGATAAAGTCATCTGCCAACCTCTGCCAGTCCTCCATTGTCCAACCTTGCGTTTCCTCCGAGGTTGGGGAAACCTCAATACGTATCATGTTCCGTTTGAGCGGATGATAACGGTTCAACCTGTCCTCAAACTTCTTCTGCAAGGCAAGCATTCTTGCCCACATTGCCGTTGGGGATATATCATCGGGCAAGAGATTGGTCTTTACAATCTCCGCCTTGTCCTTATCCACTGAGTAACGTATGGCATTTGCGCCATGACTTATTACCTTTGCTTTTGCTATCATATATGTCGTATGTTCTATTGTGTTAAGTATTTCTCTATCTCAATCATGCGGTTCAAGATAACCTCTGCACTTGTTCTCCATCGTTTCATAAAGATTTCGCTGCGGAGAATGTTCTCACGTTCCGTTAGCGGACGACCTTTGAGGAAGCCGAACAATTTCTGTATATCGCCCCTGGCATCCGAAAGGCTGTTCAAAGCCTCCATTTCTTTGTCAGTCAAGCGTTGTTTGGGATATTTGCCCTCCAACCGCTTGCGTGCGTATGCGCTTGTTGTCAGTCCGCAAAGAGCAGCATATTCCGCAATCTCATTATGAAGCTGTGGCGTAAGCCTTACTATCAGGCGGCTCGTGTATTTCGGTGTCTCCTTTACTATATTTTTCTTATTCATACCAAGTATTGCTTCTATAAAAGTGTGCAACCCAATGCGAGCTTGCGAGCGTTCAAGAAGTCCATTGGCATACGGACAAACGAAGTGCGTTTGTATGACATTGGTATTTCTTGCATAGCACTGCTATCAGAGTTTACGCACAAGCACGCTATGCACCGCGGTTGCACCAGTTCACAGACTTGTTGTATAACGGTTCTCAAATTACCCAAGCAACAGCAATTGTGGGGCATCCTCCGCTTCCATCTGTTCTTTGAAGAATTGCCTTCTGGCTTCTGCCTCCAGTTCCATGTCAGAGACGCTTGGCGCTGGAATATCTTCCTCCTCGCCATTATCGCCATTTCCAGAAGTTAGGGAAAAAAAGGAACTGTTGGCAAGTTGTGTAGGAGTAGTACCGCCATTCTTGATGGGTGGATCTTCTTTGTTGGGGAAGGCGGTTGTGGAAGTCATAGTATTAGACTTGCCGGAACGGTCTCTTTGGTTGATGGGAACATAGTGAGGATTGACAAACTTCTTGCCGTCAACAATCCATGCTGAAATGCAGAGCAATGTGTGAACACTTCCCCGTCTTGTCTGTACAGAAGAAAGGATGCCCAATTTGTTCATGTAGTCAAGCATCTTGGAGACGGTCTTTCGGTCACACTTCCATAGTTTGGATAGAGCCACCTCCGACATGTTCACTTCCCACAATTCTGTTGTGGATTCCCCAACCTCATTTGAGGTTTCAATCTGTCGTGTCACCATCTGAATGAGTTGATAAAGGCATGAAAGGCGATTGATGCCAGCCGTGCCACCCATCAGATAGTTCACTTGTTCGTTACTCAGGATAATGCTGTTGAAAATATTACTATTCATCGTTGTATGATATTAGTTGTGTAAATGTTTTGTTGCTGTCATGCTGAAAACTCTCTGCCGTGAAAAGAAAAGCTATCGTCTCATGCCAAAGCCTCTCTCTGGCATATAATATTCCTTGTCGTATGCGATATGGTCAAGCACACGTTGCAGTCGGTCAAGTTGGGGATTGTCAAGCACTTGTATGGCATTGATGGTAATTTTCTGTGATGCTATTCTTCGATGCTCACAGTTCCTTTCCGACATGGTTCCGTCACCGTCAGCATAGACCGAGTGAAGATAGGTATTGACTGCTTCCGTCTGTTCCTTGCTTGGGTAAGCAGCAGGAAAGCGGTCGGAAATGTAGTCTACCATATTGCTGATCGCATTAGCCAACAGAGGGTCACGTTTTTGCAGACGGTTTACAAGTTCATCTTTCGTCATGATGCTATGGTCTATTGTTCATTTCATTCAGACGGTTTGCAGCCTCCAGTCTTATCTCCTCCTCCGACATGGCTCTTGCTCCACGCACCCAGTCAAGCAAGGCTTTCTTCTCAAAGAAGATGAGCTTGCCAGCAGGCTTGAAGTACGGCAACTGGTTAAGATGTGTCATCTTGTAGAGCGTACTCTTGGCTATGCCGAGAAAGGCGGAAGCCTCTTCAAGGTTCAATACTTCCTTTGTCATGTAGCAAAGGTTCTCCAACTTGTTCACTCTCGACTGAAGCTCCACTATCTTGCGCTCATGGTCGAGGTTCATCTTTAATGCGTTCTTTTCTGTCATAAATCTGATATTTTGTTTATTTCGTTATCGATTTCGGTTGCAAAGGTATATTGTTGCCAATGATATTCAAGCAGCCGTTATGGTTTATTAAAAGTGCTGATTTTCAATTATTTGGTTCTATTTTGCCATGCTACAATGTGGTAGATTGGTCGGACACTCACTTGAAATTCAGCATCTTCAAATGTCTATCGTTCAAACATTCACAAAACCAAGGAGTGGACAATAGGGGTGGCAAATCTTTGGTTCTATTGCCAGTTCTCATTTTTGAAAATGTCCAACAGAGTGCAAAACAAAATTTAACACACGATTTTCGCAAGCCATGCTGTTTGAGGTCAAAACCGTTTGCAAAAACCACATTTGGGGTACAATGGTAGGAAAATGAGTTGTGAATGAGAGAAATAGGGATTTCCCTTTGTTTTTCAAGGGACAAATTTGTACCTTTGCAAACGAAACAGAGGTATTCCACAAGGGATATTTCGGGCAAAGTGTTCATGACTTTATTTTTCCGTGGTTTTGTCCCGTTTTTGTCCCTCGCTGATTTTTGGTCACGAGACAAGAATTTATAAATAACTGATTTACAACGATTAAAGTCGTGTTTTGGAAAATTGGTAACGGCAACCACCAGAACGGCCCTTGTGAGCCTGTGAAGGTGGCATCGGTCAGGAACTCGTTGGTCTGGAATATCACATCGTCAATCTCCTCTTCGAGGATGTTGATGCCGAAATCGCTGAGTATGTTGTCTGCCATCAGTGCCTGGTTCTATTGTTGATAATCTCTTTGATAAACTCTATGCCTTTCGGTGTCCATGACAGATAGAAGTGGTAGAAGCAGCGCATCCTGCCTGTGACATATACCGCAATGCCCTTGTCCTGAAGGTCTTCACGCAGTTTCCACATTCCATATTCCTTGGTGATGATGCCTTCCTCTTTGAGGGTCTTCACAATCTTGCCGTAGTAACTTCCGACATATTTGTGAAGCTTTGACATTGAAACTACCTCTAAATCAGATGGCATATAATGCTCATCAACGATGGGTGTCCTGCCGATAACGCTGATTCGCTTCGGCATCCTTGACATCTCCAACTGCCACTTGCCGTTTTTCCTCTTGGCGGCATAGAGACGTAACTGTATTTTTGATATTGATTCCATAGCTATTTCTTTATTTTATGTTCTTTCGATAACAGGAATGACTCCCACGCTCTTCAGTTTCTCATAGAGGAAGCGGCGACCTTTCTGTGTCCATTTGGTGTTCATGCGCACATCCTCCGTACCGTCCTTGTGTTTAATGAGGTAGGTCTCGCTGGTCACATAACCGCAGTCCTTGTAGTCGGCATACAGAATCCACTGCTTGCCACGCTGATACTGGATGTTCATCTCCTTCAGACGTCGGTTGAAGCGGATGGACGACTCGCCATAGTCCTGTGCTATCTGTGTGATCAGGACACTGCTCTTCGTGGCAAGGATGATGTCAAGGTAACTCACCTTGTCCTTCATCTCCGTCACCTCCTGTTGCAGGTCATCCACCTTGGATCCCAACTCAACGATGCGTGTCCTTTGGTGTTCACACTCCTGTTCGACAAGCAGACGCTTTTGTCGTTCTTCCTTCAGATTGACTGCTAACCGTATCAGGAAGTCTGGCTCTGCCAATGCCTTCTCGATGGTCTGCTGTGTCATATAGGCACCATGCTTGCGGATAGAGGGGAGCACCTCCGATGTCACCCACTTGCGGAAACGTTTGGCTTCGGGTTTGCGACTGTCAAGGATGACATCATACAGTCCGTCTTCATTGATAAAGTTTGTAACCTGTTCTCTTCCAAGACTATCCGAGATGGGGTACTTTGAAAGTACATCATCCGAAAGTCGTTGTACCAACTTGCTGGTTTTTAGTCCAAGAACTCTTGCCACATCAGCCAAACAGAACAAGGGTTGCTCTGGTGTTCCTGTGGTTCGGACTGCTCCAAATTCCTCGTTGTTGAAAATCTGAATATCGTTCATATCTCTATGCTGTTTTGTGATTATTTCTTCTCTTCCCTTATTTCTATCTGTTCACACTTTCTTCACCCTCACCGCTGTTGGCATCATCGCCGTCAGTGCCTGTCGAGCTCCTCACGCCCTTCATGTTTTCCTGCCAACGGCTCTTGGCATCGCTGATGATGCTGCCTTTATGTACTACACGGTCGTTGGTGGCTGCCAAGAGGGCGGTAGTCTGGCTTTGGGTGTTGAGCTGCACAAGGTATTTCAGTAGTGTCTCGTTCTGTGTCGTCAGGTCGGCATAGATGCTAAGATACTGCCGCTTTCTCTGTGCATTGGGCATATAGGCATCCTTGGTGGCTTTCACGGCACACTGGTACATATTGTACAGTTCCTCCCACCGACGCTTGTCGTTGATGGTGCCTCCTGTAGGGATGATATGGTCTATGTTCGCCTTCATCTTGTCCAACTGACCGTTGATCTTGCTGCTTTCGGCAAGCCAGGCGAGGTCTATCTGTCGGTCGGCTACGTTCAAGGCTTCCACCTCAGCACGCTTGGTGAGGGCAGAGTCTATCTTCTCCGCATCATCTACTTGGTTGTAGAGGTTGATGCCGGCAAGAGTGCGGAAACCTAACTTGTTCTTCTCTGCCGCTGTCTTCTTATAGTTGTTATGTAACAGCCAATAATAGAACTCAGGGGTGAGAGAACCGCCACCTGTCTCCATCACCGTTATCTGGTTCTGCTTGGAGGAGTCGTGGTTGTAGGTCACGCTCTGGGCTGTGGCTTTGATGGTGGTTGCTACCGCCATGATGAGTATCATTGTCTTCTTCATGTCCGTTCTTCTTTTGTTTACAATCCGTCAATAGTCAAGTTTTCCTGCCACTTTCCATCGGCTGAAGGCATCTTCCAGTATCTCTTCCTTCGTCCTCGTCCGATACACCTTCTCCTTCCAATAGCCCATGCGCAGCTGCACATACCGCCATGTCTGGAAGTAGGCTTGGTTCAGATGTTTTTCTATCAGGTCCAACGAATTGTTGATATTGTCCAACACCATCAGCAGGTCGGAAGTTGAACAGGCTGCCGCTCCTGTGGCATACAACACGAGGTCGTTGACGCTATGGTAGAGTTGGCTTCCTTCGTTGTATATGTTGTCGATGGCTTTCTTGTTGATGCTGATGAGCATCGTGTCAGCCAGTTCGATGTGTTTCCGCTTGATGACCTTATCATTGAAGTCCTCCAACAGGTTCTTGTAGTCACTGATGCGGTCGCTCACCGTCTGGTAGGTGCTCTTCACGTTCAGCACCGTGCGCAACGACTGGTACATCACATCGATGATGTCGAAGGCCCGGGTGTATTTGTCCAAATCCACATTCAGTTCCTTGTATTTGCCCACCTCTTCACTGCTGTATTCATGCAGCAGTTGATTGCTGTACTCCAAAGTGCTGCGTGCCAGCAAGAGGCTGCGCTGCTTCTTGTGGTCGTTGATGTATGCTTCCACCGATACCGCATCGAATCCCCATTGCGCCAAGGCTGTATTGGGGAAGAGGGTAATCAGCAGGAGAGCTATGATGATGGTATGTCTCATTCTCCGTTCCTCCCTCAGTTTTCGTTCTCGTTATCTTCACCATTCCCTCTGTTAGGGTCTGCATTCTCTCTCCATCGCTCGTAGCACTCTTCAATGAGTGTCCTTCTGCGACCTTGGTCTGCGTCGATTGAAGGAAGAATGTCCTTCAGCACGTCAATGATGCTGCGCTTGTAGTGCATCATTTTTTCTAATGATACCAAGTCGGCGTAAATCTTGGTGATACGGCTATCTACTTCACGGGCTATCTCCAGACGGTCGCTCGACCAGAGCAGGTGTATTACATCGTCATTGTCGGCGGTCTGGGTTGCCTCGCTCTTGGCATATTCTGTGGTGATGCTGCACGACGGGAACTCCTGGGCTATCTCCGAGATACGGCTGTTCACCTGCCTCGTCTTCTCCTCGTCAGAGGCATTCGGGTCAAGGGTCAGCACATCCACCACCTGTGTGTCGGTGTATTCCGAGGTCAGCTCCCACGATATTTGCAGTATCGCACGGTGTATCTTGATGCCAAGGAAGTACTTGGGCTTCCTTGCAATGGACAGTGTCGCCTTGAAGGTGATAATGCCGTTGATGTTGGGCATGGTGGCAGTTCGGACGTAGGTGTAGCCGTTCCACGAACCGGCACCTTGCCACGTGAGATTGTAGGCTGACTTCACATCCTGCATGATGGCAGGGATGCGGTAGTAGTCATCGGTGGAGGTGGCATTGTCGTTAGCCGCCTCGCTCTTGGCATTCTGTATGTCTGCCAACTGCTGCTGCCATGTCGCCAATTCCTTCTTCAGGTTGTCTATCTTCGTCTTGTTGACATTATGTTGCTGCCGCAAGGCAGGGGCTTCCTCCACAGAGGCATTGGCTATCTGCGTGAGCAGGTTCCTGTTCTCTGTCTCCAACTGGCTTATCTGCGCCTCCAACAGGGCTATCTTGCTATTCGCCTCACGTTCCTTCTCGTCCAGTTCCGATAGGTCGAGATTATTTTCTGATACGCTTGTCCTCATGGCGCATTCCTTGCTGTGGGCATTGAGCGAACCGCCGCACTCACGGCACTTGTACTGCGTGCTGCCCTGTCCGAGGGTGACACCGTCCGAACAGGTGACGCTGATGGTCACGCTCTCCACGCCCTTCAGTTTGGCGGCATCGGTGGCTTGATAGTAACGGCGTGCGTCACTGCCGATGTAATAGACATAGCCCTCCTCGTTGTCGTTATACTCCGAGAGACGTGCCTGCAACTGACGCTTGAAGGTATTCAAGTCCATGCTGTAGGAGTCGAAGACATCCTCATACACCTCTTCCACGTTGTTCCAGCTCTTGGTAACGTGTATCTCGTAGGCGTAGGCCTTCTTGGTCTGCTTGCCGCCACGGCTGATGATGTACGACGACATCCAATAGTTCATCGTATAGGTGAAGCCGTCGCTCTGGGCGTTGAGCTGCTGCACACGGCTGCGGCTCCATCCGGCATGGTTCTCCGAGTTGGCCAGTATCTGCTCTCGCTGCGTGCTGTTAGGGTAGAAGTTGGGGTCGGAGGTGTTGATACGATACCAATGGTCACCGTTCAGAATACTGTTGTCATCGGTCGGCGGATAGTAGTCACAGAGGCTTACGCTGCCTTGGTCTCGTCGGGCAATGTACCAACGCTGTGTATAGTAGTTGCCCTGCGTCTCGCTCAGATAGTCTGTCATCCACGAGGTGATGTTGTAGTTGGAGAGGTCGAAGAGGGCTGCCACGTTGTCCTCGCCACCCACCAGACTAAGGAGTGTGCTGCCGATGCCGTTCTCTGCCTGTTCATAGAGGTCATGGTAGTTGTCATAGATGTCGATGATTTTACTCACCTTGCCATTGAAAAGGTCGTTGAAGGCACTCTGCTGCAAGAGTGCGCCTGATGCCCCGTTGATACCTGCCGTCGCCAACGATGCTCCCATATTGTAAAGCGTCTCGATGTCGGCGGTGAGGTTCTCCACGGTGAAGTTGCCGGGCACACTGGCGATGTCATCCAACAGCTGCTGCCAATCTACATTGCCTATCTCCGAGAGTTTGAGGATGGCGGCTATCTCTTGGTTGATTTCCAAGAACTGAATGTCGGCAAAGGTCAAGCTACTGTTGGTCACGACACTCTCAAACTGCATACACAGCGACTTTGTGTCGGCGCATATCTTCATCAGGTAACTGCCCCAGTAGAGGGCGGTCTGCGGACTTTTCAGCATCATTCCTGCCACCGTCCATATCTTGGGCATAATCTTGTTCGCCACCATATTGTGGATGCGGCGGTAATAGTAGTTCTCCGTGCTACTGCTCCAAATGCCGAGGTCGGTGAATGCCTTGCGCTCCAAGAACTTGGCAGCGAAGATGCCGGCAGTGGCAACCTCTGCGGCATTGTAGTGCTTCAAGATTTCGCCCACCTGCTCGTTATAATAGCTCTCTGCCATAGCTCCAGCACCGAATGCGGCAGCCATGGCGGCAACGATCTGCTTGTCGTAGTTCACGCTGTAATACTGCGCATGAACCCTTCCCACGACAAGTGTAAGACACATATATATTATAATAAGGTATAAACGTCTCATTGCTTCACTACTTTACGTTTTTACTACTTTCAGTTTCTACTATTCCACTACTTTACTACTTGTAGTATTTACTATTGGTAGTATTCACTACTAATCGTATTTACTACTAATCGTAAATACTACCCAGCCACCGTTCCCGAAAGTTTTGCTTTCGGGCATCTGGGCTTTACGTCTATTCCGGGATTTCCGTTTCCATCAATCAGCCCCCGTGCTCGCCGTGTCAGCGGCGAGTGGCTCCATCGTCCGTCAAATTGAGCACATGCCCCGCCTCATTGACCTTCTGCGCAAATGCCAACGACTTCCCGATGCCACTGGCATCCCAATCTCTGCAATACCGCTCGATAGCCTCCTGATGTCTGCACTTCAGTTCATGCTTATAGAGTTTCAATGCCTCCTTCTCAGCTCGCTCGGTGGTGTAGGTCATATAGCACTCGTGCGGCTCCTCCACACCATACACTCCGCTCGTCGATCCACGTCGGATAAACACCTCACGGAAGAAACTTCTTCCCTCCTTGTTATCCAAGCGGTTGACAGTGAATATCTTCTTGCAATCCACATCCGTCAATCCTAATATCGCCTTGATCTCGTCGAATCGCTCACGAAATTTGCTTTGGTCGAGCAGCATCACCACGTCGGAGTTGTTGATGATGGCTTCCTTCACGATGGGACTGCCGATGATGTCCTGTATCTCCTGTGTCACTACGCCCACGCTCGCCCAGAACTTTCGGGCTGTCTTGTATAGGTACTTGATGTACTCGGCCATCAGCGGCGAGGCGATGGCTTTCCATGCCTCCTCGATGACAAGGCACTTGCGGTTCTTCTTCAGGCGCATCTTCTGCAGGAACACGTCCATGATGATGAGCGTCACGATGGGGAAGAGCTGCTTGTTCTCCTTGATGGCATCCACCTCGAAGACGATGAAGGTCTCGTCGAACAAGGTGCTATCCACGTTCTCGTTGAGAATCTTGTCGTACTTGCCGCCACGGTAGAAGTTTTGGAGCATATAGGCGAAGTTGTCGCAGTCGATGGTGGTGATGTTGTTCTCGATGCAGATCTGGTCGAGACGCTCACAGGCGAACTCATAGAATGAGTCGAAGGAGAGGGTCTTCACGCTCAATGCCATGCGCCGTTCCTCCAGTCCCTTGATGAGTTTCTCCACCTTGTCGTGTATCTGCGTCAGCTCCGTGCCGCGCCGCTTCTCCATGGTGGAGAGGTTTTTTCTCAGTGTCTCCTTCTGTGAGGAAGGATAGGGCTGCACACCGTTGAAATAGAAATCGTAATACTCCGTCACCAACTGCTCCACGACACGGAACTCCAGTTCGGGTATCTGCGTCTCCGAGCCTTTCCATATCAGCAGTATCAGGTTCTTCAGGAAGTCTATCTTCTCAATGTTCAGCTCCCGCTTGCTGATGTTGAAGGGGTTCATGGTGATGGGCTTGTCCTCCGTATAGGCGATGTACTTGCCGCCCACATACTCGCAGAGTCCCTCATACGAGTTACCCGTATCGACCATGACGATGTCGGTGTTCTGCTCCCACAACTGACGCACCACGCTGTTCATGTGGAACGACTTGCCGCTGCCCGAAGGACCCAAACAAAAAAAGTTCGAGTTGTCGGTCAGCTTCTCCTTTCCCTCCTTTCCTGTGATGTCGATGGCTACGGGCACACCTTGGCGGTCGGTATAGTATATCTTCAGCGGGGTGTCCTCATTATGCACGATGCGCTCCTTGTACATCAGACAGGTGGCGGCATCGCCGAGGGTGAGGAATCGGTCGTAGTCGGCATTCATGCCATAGCAGTTGCCGGGGAAAGAGTTGACGAACAGCTCCAACTGGTTGTAGGCCCGCTTGCTGATGTGGATGCCCATGCGCGAGAAGGAGTTTTCGAGATGGTTGGTGCATTTCTGTATGTCGGTGTCGCCGCTCACTGCCACCACGAGGTTGTAGTGGGTATAGACGAGCTGCTTGCTCTCACGGGCTATCACCTCCTGCACACGCTTGATGTCCTCTACAGCCATCAGGTTGCTGGGGTTGGGCATGGAGGCATGGCGGTTTTTCTTCTTGTCGAGTAGGGCAAGCTCACGCTTCTGGTTGGGCACGAACACCATCTGGTTGAACACCACGCAGTCGGCTCCGGGCACGCTATCGACGATGCTCACGAGATCAACGGGCATACTGGTGTTGTTCACCTCGATATTTGCGTAGGGACGGATGACCGACGGCAAGTTGGCATAATCCACATCCACAAGGCTATACACCTTGCAGCTACGGTCCCCCATGCCGATGGTCTCGTCATCGACCTTGAAGTTGGTCATCGACACCACCTTGTCACGGAAGTTCATGGAGAAGAAACGGTCCACATACTCGCAGGCTTCCGTTTTGCCGAGGAATCGGGACTTCACGCCGGCATCCCTCAGCTGGTCGTGCACCTTGCGTATCTTCACCAAGAAGTCACGCCATTTCTTGTTGTCGAACGACATCAGACGGCTCTTCTTGTTCTCCTGTGTGATGGTGAGGTAGCAGACGCTGTCGGTAAAGGGTCTGCCGTTGAAATAGCGGAAGTAACTCTCGCTCAGGAACTCATGATTTCCACCGTTCTCTTCCTTGAATGCCTTCCTCACAAACACGTCCTGCTTGTGCAGCGCATAGCCTTCGCCCAAGGTCTGGGCAAGGGCGGCGAAGAGGTGGGTGAACTCATAGTAGGCCTCGATGTTGGCGGAATACTTCTGCACAGGGTTCTCCATCTTCAGAACAGCGGAGTATTCGCCCGTCTTGGTATAGAGCACGCCGATGCCATCCACTTCCTCGATGGAGAAGTAGATGTCCTGGAAGATGCGCTTGCGCTTCCCTCCCGTGCCGAATGCCTTGACACTGATGGCCATGCCCACGCAGATGGCTGAGAATATGAGTATGATGTATAGGGTCATTGTTCTTTTTCTTTTTTAATCGCAAAAAGGCGGGCGCACCCTCATGCGTGATGCCCCCACCTCCATTCACTTACAATCATTGATAGCTTTCCACTTGGACATAATGGATTCTCTTTTTTGTTTTACACTTTCTTTGAATAGGCATAGATGAATATGCCGTTGTCACTCTTCTTGCTGTGCAAGCCCTTGCGCTGCTTCATGACGATGAGAACGCCACCGACAGCTACGGCGAGGACTAGCAGCACGAGTCCTGCCACGAAACCGAAGATGCAGTAGCCGAGGATGAAACCCGCAACGGCTCCTCCTGCGGTGGCTGCCGCCCAGTAGATGTAGCGTCCCTGCAACCCGAAGAACTCCAATGGACGTTGCAGTCCCTTGAAAATGGGATAATCCGGAAAACGCTCTTGCTTTGTATCTGCCATAACTGTCAGTGTTTTAACGTTCTACATACTCACAATCTCACGCTGCGTTTAACCTCCAATGCCGAAGAACAGAGGCAGTGCCTGGGCTGCTGCAATGAGGAAAATACATGCGCCGACGACCATCATGATCTTCTTCTTGAAATCTTACTGATTGCTCGTAACACACTGATAATCAATACTAATTGAAATGGCAAAATGACGAAAGAAACAAATTAGGAACAACAAAATCAAGAAACCCCAAAATGAAAGCATGAGAAAACATAAATTAACACTGAAAACAACGATAATTTTCCTTTTCTTTCATTTCGGGAGTAAAGCCCTAATGTTGTATGTTAATCACAAAAGTTACTTTTTCGTGCGTAAGATAGTAGCAAATTAAAGTAATAAAACATATTTTTTATGCCACTATACAATATTTCCTAAAGATTCTCGTTTATTACAATAAATGTATATATCTTTGCATTGAACTTAAATAAAATTACAATGAATGAGCTTAATAGAATAAAAGTAGTTCTTGTAGAACAAAAGAAAACAGGTAAATGGTTAGCAGGACAACTTGGAGTTAGTGTTACAACGACCAGTCGTTGGTGCTCTAATTCTGCTCAGCCAGATTTACAAACACTAAGTAAGATTGCTAAGCTGTTAAAAATAGATACAAGAGAACTTCTTGTTCCAACAGACTTGCATGAAAACTTTTAAAATTAAACAATAGAAAAATGAATAGTGAAAAAAATGCTCCTCGATATTTTATGCATAAATATTGGGGTAAAAAGCCTGCCACTGGTATAAGTCCTTTGGTTGAAAAATATACAAACCCTGGAGATACTATTATTGATCCATTTTCAGGGTATGGAGTTTTCTGTTGTGAAGCATATCTAAAAAATAGAAACGTTATAGTAAATGATCTCAATCCGATAGCTAATTTTATAGCACATAACTTGTTCTCAAACGATGTTAATATTTCAAGAGTAAAAAGGGTATGGGAAAAGATCAAAGCAGAAATGTCTACTTTCATAAACGAATGGTATAATATTACCATTGGCGAGAAAACATATCTGCCTATATCAGTTTTAAGAAATAAGGATGGTTTACCACTGCAATTTACTTTTAAGGATGGAAGAAAGACGTCTATTAAAGATATTCCAGAAGAGCTAGCAAAAGAGTTCTGTGAGAAAGAAAACAATTACAAAATAACGGATTGGTATCCTGTGGTTTCGATTATTGAAAACTCCAGAATATCAGCTCGCCCGAACATGACAATAAAAGATCTTTTTACCAAAAGGACACTTGCTTGTCATGCGAAATTGTTGTCATTGATAAATAAATATGCAGCAGGATCTGATAAAGACTTGTTTTTAATTGCATTTACAGCAAATTTAGCCAACTGTTCCAAACTTGTTCCACCTATCAAAAGCAGAGGGGCACTTGCTCAAGGAGCTTGGATGACCGGTTTTTATATTGGTGAGACATATATAGAGAATAATGTATTACATTATTACGAAAATCGCATAAGGAAGGCGATAAAGGGAAAAGAAGATTTCTTGAATGCGCTATTGGGTGATTTAATGAAAGAGCCTATCCAATCTACTTTCAAAATTACCAACTTTGATGCAAAGAGGTTGCAACTCCCAGACAACTCTGTGGACTATGTTTTTACAGACCCTCCTTATGGGGATAGTGTACCATATTTTGAGCAAAGTGTAATTTGGAACTCATGGCTACAGTTTGTTCCTGATTATCAGCAAGAAATTGTAATATCCGATAGTAATCAACGTCACAAAGATATTGAGGCTTTTGAACATGATATAAATTCTGCTTTTTCAGAAATTCGAAGAGTGTTAAAAGATAATAAATATTTTTCACTTACATTTCACTCTCTTTCTGGACTAGAATGGAAAGCCGTTAGCAATGCGTGTGTTTTCAACAATTTCAATGTTGTTGCTTATGAATGGTTAGAACAAAAGACCTACCCACCACGTCAACTTAATCGTGTTAAATCGATTAAAGGTGATGTCCTTGTGACTTTTCGAAAGAATCCAGCACCTGTACACTTACGTGTTTGTGATGATAGTCAATTTATAAGAATTATAACGGAGTTCATAACTGAAACGATCAAGAAGGGGACTACCGACACAAATGCTATAATGATGGCTATAATGGAATGGATTTTGCGAAATATGATTATAATAGGCAATGTCGATGTGTTTACAGTTCTGAATAATCGTTTTCAACTGGACAAGGAAGGAAATTGGAGTATAAAACAAAAGTAAAATATAAAAATATTCAATATGACAAACTTTGAGAAATGGGACAAAGAGTTCCGTGCACAAAATCTTTACGCTTTCAACAACAATGAAAGTGCTTTGTTGTACTTGAAGGTTAGAGCCGTATGTCGTGGAAAACAGATTAAACAATTTGTTGAGAAAAATGGCATTGAGCTTACTTCTACAAAGATTAACGAGCAGTTTGCCGAGTTGTATTCAATAATGGAGAATACACCTAATGGCATGACTATGCTTGATACTTATCTGTGCGACAGAAACAATGAATGGTATCACACGATGGGTGTGGATGAAGAAAAATTGAAAAGTGGTTTACGTCAGATAAACAACTACGAATGGGGAGGAGATCAAGAAAACTCTCTTGACCAATATCTTGTCCGTAGATATATTAAAGTAATCAGCGATTATGATGAACTACGCAGCAAGGCTGATGCTATTGCAACAAATGCTTGGAATTTCGTTCAAACAAGTTGGTATAACAACTGGACATCCTATCTTATTGAATCAATATTTAAGAAGCATAGACGTGTGTTGTCTGCGGTTGGTGAAATCAAAAGTGTTGACTTTTTTATTGAGAATAACCCTATCGATTTGAAAGTTACCTATTTTCCTGGAGCTTATATGCAAGGTAAATTAAAAGAAGCATTAGGCAACACTGAGTTAACTTGGTTGAAGCGTCAGGCTAAGAAATATGGTATTACACCAGATAAAAATCTTTCTGATTCCGAACAGTATAATTTCTTAAAAGAAGAAATCGAAAATCAAGGACATCAAGAAGTTATATCTCAACTTACTGCTACAAGAAAACAGATTGTAAATGAGGCTCGTAATAATCCAGAAAACCTGATGAAATGGCTTTATGAGAATCAAAGTCCTCGTTTGTTCGGTGCTGAAAACCGTCTGTTTGTTGTTCTTGTCGATTCTACGGACATGAATCAGTCGTGGAAGATGAAGAGAGCATTCTCGTTAATTGAGCCTAAGGTAAATACATACCTTGATAGCTTCAGTGAAAATTCTCTAAAGAAAATTGAATTCACATTTAATAAAAAAATATACGAAAGTCTTGCCGACATAATCTTTGTCGTAAAAGAATAAATGGAGGAAAGATGGTAATATTGCATAATCCAAATTCCATTTAGTTTTTCGTAAAACAGAAACGATATGAGAAAAATTGCTGCTTTATTGTTTTTGTGCTTTATGCCTATCAGCCTATTTGCACAAACTTATAAAATGTATCAAACACGTAACTACCATAACCAGTTACGTTTGAATACTGCTACGGGAGAAGTATTACAGGTGCAAGATGACGGTCAATCTTGGAAAATATGTGATGCAATGGAAGATGGTGGCGAAACTGATAATCGCTTCTGTCTTTATGAAACACAGAATATGTGGACTTTCATCATGCTTGATACCTTTACAGGAAAGAATTGGCAAGTCCAATTTAGCACAAAAGGAACAGATTACATGTTTGCTGCACCAATAAATTACTGGTCAAAAGCATATCCATCTTCAACTGATAGATGGCAGGGTAGATTCAAAATGTTTGCTACTCAAAATATGTGGACATTCATCATGTTGGATAGTTTTACAGGAAGACTTTGGCAAGTGCAATACGATACCAAGTCTTTAGACAACCTCCTTTGCGTTTCAATTAATGAAGAAGTTCTTGAAGCAGGTAATAGTAGCATTTTTACAATACAACCGATGACGAGTATGTATCAATACTATTTGATAAGCAATAAGTCCGGTGCAATGTGGCAATTTCAGTGGACTACTAAAGGTCCTGACTATAGATGGATCAAAAGGGTTAATTGACAAATTGTATTTGTTTATGAAAATAAAAAACATAAATGACATTACATTGTTTAGATACTTGTTTTGTCTTGATAAAAGAGAATTGCCACAAAGCATTCTTAATTGGTGTAATAATATCGGTAGTGCAATTGATTCTGACAGAGAGAATGCGATAAGAGAATTATCTACAGTAAAAGGAAACTGCCGTAATTTGGTCGTTTTCTCTAAGACATTTATTGATACGATGGATAAATCCTATATGAAATTTACACAATTTCATATTGATATTCTCCAAGAGTTAGATAATGAGAATGGAATTGTTCGTAGCCCATACTTTATAGAAGGGTGTTATGTCGTGTATAGCATAAAGAATGGCTGTCTTACTTTATGGATATTCCAAGACAACATCGATAAGTATTTGTCCATACCTACATATTACATTTGTGTGTCACCAAAGGATAGAATTAAGGGAAATGGACATCAGTTAGACTGTATGGTTTTACCTCTTATTGATGGTTGTATGGAAGCAAATATCAGAGATTACATAGATATGGTCTTAGATTATTTGTGTTTAAGACAATGGGCAGAAGTACAATTAGGTAAAGTTTCAACCACTGTTAGAAAAGAGGTTAAGAAGAAAAAGAAAAATCAGAATGTCACAGAACCAGGACTTGATTACTATCGATTTGACAGTAAGTGGTACACAGAAATATGTAATGATGAATCTTTTAAGGTTAGTGGTCATTTCAGATTGCAACCTTATGGTGATGGCACAAGGAGACTGATATGGATTAACGAATTCACAAAGAATGGTTACCATAGAAAAGCTACTATAGACAAGGTTAAAGATGGAGAAGTCTCTCTTACATAAACATAGTAGATAGACAATGAAAAGAAAGAAAATATTATATCTTGACCAATTTGCTGTAAGTAATATGTATAATGCTGTCCCTACATCTTTGTGGGGACAGCTACGTAGTATTATCATAGAAAAAGTAAACAATAGAATCCTTTCTTGTCCTATGCCACTTGAACACCTATACGAAACACTAGGACGTTCCAATATGGGCGAAGACGGCAACGAAAGTATAGAGTATTCAAAACAAATAGCGCAACAACATCATTTCTTCAGCGAGATTGCAAAAGGAACTACATTTTATGGATATGAAGAAATCGCAGCAACGGAGATAATGATGTTGCTAAGACAGGGGAACGTTAAACCAATACAATCCATGTATTTTCATAAAGCATACTATGCAGACATTGAAATACTTGACATTTATGCAAATGGTCATAAGTTCAACAAAGAGAATCATTTTTATAATCAAGAACTGTTCAAAGATGTAAATGGGTTAAGAGAAGACATGAAAAAAGCTGGTCAAGAACTTAGTAAACCAGATAAATCTTTAGCATTGGATTATCTATGTAAAATACAGACCAGAGCATATATAGAAGGTCTTAAAGAGCTATGCCGAAAGGGAGTGGTTAATGTTCGAGGTGTGCAATGTGGTAAAATAAATATTCCTAATAAAGTGGATTTGTTATTAAAACTACTATGTGATAAAAGACTTGATAAAAGATTAGCTCAGAAATTAATTTGTGAATTAGAAACACATGGGTTTGAAAAAATTCCATCAATGAATATTCGTTCATCGTTGAATGCAGATATGGCTGTCAACGGGAAAAGTCAGACTCCGAATGATGTGATAGACATAGATAGGGCTGCTATTGGGTTGCGTATTTCTGATTATTTTTTCGCTGATAATGAAAAGAAATTAGCTATTGAAAGATGCCAATTGGATAAAAAATATCAGACTAAAATCTATTCTGCAAAAAAAGATTCTGTTTCGTCACTAATTACGGAGTTGTCGGAATTGTAAATCATAATTTGTTTTGAATATATTTCCAGAAATATACAGAAGTAACCAACTGAATTTAATGATGATGTTCCTAAATTCAGTTGGTATTTCATTTGCCACAATTTTGTGCTACAATTATACCTATTCCTCCTGCAACCACAAAGATTCCAATCGTGAAGAAGAACCAAAAGAACCACTGGGCATAGTGACCGAGATAGCAGCCATCATATTCCTTGTATCGCTCACGGACTTTTTTCCGTTCATCAGCAAACATGGAATTGACCTCACGGATATGCATCTGCATCTGTGCGGTCATCCATTGGCGTTCTTTGGCAAACAGTTCTTGGATTTTCTGCCAGTCAGCATCATTGACATTTACAGACACCTTTAATTTTGTGGGAGCATTTTCCAAGACTTTGTCTATGTGCTGATTGATGGTATCAACCTTTTTGCTGATAGTAGTCACAGCACCCCCTAATTTGGCTTCCGCACGTTGATACTGTTGAATGGCAGACTCCAGTTCAAGTGTGGCATTGATGAAGGTGTTGGTTGCCTTGTCAATGTCCTCACTCAACTGCTTCAACTCAGGAACACGGTTTACAAGTCCATCCTCAGCTTGCTGCTCCTCAACCTCGTTTTCGACATCATTCATCATGTTGTCGAAGTCAGATCTTTCTTCTGTGTCTATGTTTATCTTGCTTTTTCTGATTGCCATATTTCATTGATTTATCGGTGGAAACTTCTGCTGCGTGGTTTAGGCTTGCACATGGAATGAGCCATCAGTGCGCAACGGTGGGCAAACTTCCAGTCATCTTCATCGTCTTTCTTACCCCAACCAGAAGAAGGAGCAGAACCACCACCGCCACATGACTCAGACATGGAAGTAGCTGCGTCAATATACCCTGCAAACAACAGCATCGCTACATGAGCGACATTCTCTGTTGTCGCTATATCATTATCCTCTGGAATCTGAACCTCATTAGTAAAGACATCTTTGACAGAGTTCGGAATCCACACCTTCTTGACTCCATCGCCAATGTTGATTTGGAATGCTGTTTTTGAAGGTTGAACTTGTGCCTTTGGTTGTGATGCAGTTGGAGTTTGAACGATAGGACGAACTGGGCGAGGCGTTGAAGCAACGGATGGAGAAACAGGCTTTGTCTTGACTTGTGTAGGTTGTGGGTGCAGTTTCTTCCATGTGTCTTCAATCTTTGACACCATGTACTTTCTGCCAATCTCAGAAGCCTTGAACACGGAAGCATTCTTGCCGACTGTATAGCCGACAAGTTTCCGCTGCTTGTCGTAACGAGGTTTAACCTCATAGCCTTTCATACGCATCAGATTGAAATATCTGTCAATGTTGAACTTCTGCATATCTTTGAGGATATGTTCGCAATCCTCCGCAAGTTCAGCCTTTCGCATATTCCGAATCTCCTGCGGTTGTTCCCATCCATGGCGCATATTGATGATTTCCGCAGCCTTCATTGCCCGAAGGTGAATATCGTGTACATCATTGGTCTTACCCTCCATATCCACACGACAACAATCAATGTGAAGGTGCAGCGTTCCAGACTTAGAATCAGAGTGCAGTCCGCCCACATTCATAGAATTGGTGAAGTTGGTCTTTATTTCATTGGAGAAACCGTTGGGCGAAAGTCCAACAGAATCCAAAACTCCCAATGCTTCGTCTTGGAGGTTTGCCCAATCTTCCATGGTGAAGTTTGCCGACTCTTCCTTTGATGGGGAAAGTACAAAAGTGGTCATGAACCTTTCCAACTTTCTGCCAACCGTCCTTTCCGCTTGATGATACTGGCAATGATGCTTCATCATGTACCAGATGGCGGTAGGGTCAAGACCATCGGGCATATTGTTCACCTTGACCGTTTTTGCATTCTCCTTTTCCAATGCGTACCTTACGGAATTGCCTCCGTATGATACGACCTTTGCAAGCATAATCATAATTGTTCCTTTGATTTGGTCTGTGCGTTTGTTGCGATATTCTCTTCAATGCTGTACCAATGTTGGATAAGTCCAGCAACGGCATCAATCCACCAGCGCATGAACTTCTCATTCTTGAAGAACCGAGCCTTTTCCTCAGCCGTTTTCTTGGATAGCACGTTGCTGAGTTTTATCAAATCCGTCCTTGCAATGGCGAGAGAATTGAGGGCATCCACCTCATCCTTGGTAAGCCTCATGCGTGGACGGTGCTTTAAGCCAGTCTCAACGACATAGCGACTCAGGCTTAACCCACACTCCTTGGCATGTGTCTGGAGACGTTTCAATTCCTCTTCCGTGCATCGGTAGGTATGGACTTCCGTAGGCGGTTTTCTTATGATGTTCTTCTTTCTCATTTGTTCTTGTTTCAAATTAAAATGGGATGATTACAAGCATCTTACAAAGGTGGTCACGACTGCGAGCCTGCGAGTAGTCCGAGAAACTTTTAGGAATACAGAAAGACGGACACGGCTTCTGTATTACAAAAGGATTTCTCGAAAAGTACCTATAAAATGACGGCACTTTTAACAGCCTCCGTCCCCAAGGCTGCTTAAACGTATAACAGTTGGGCGGTAGCCTATGGCGGTTAATCGTCCTTTGGGATGATTTTTATGTATGGTGGCTTATTAGCCTCTGTATGCCTATTGATTACCGTTATGGTATTCGTTAGGCTTGTAGCCATTGGCATTAGAACCGTTAGACTGTTGTGTTTGACCTCCAAACTGATGCTGTGGATATGTGTTGTGCTCTCCCTCATTCTGTTTGGCATCTGCTTCTTGCTGGGAAGAAGGATTGCCAACAGACTGTCTGGAGTAGTTTTGCTGTGGGGAAATTCCACCAGTAATAGCATCGGAAAGATTGCCATTAGTTCCGATCTTACCCACGATTCCATTATCATTAAATGAAGCCGAATTTAGGGAAGAAGAAATATCTGCCGTAGAAGAATTGCCCTTGTTGTCTGTATCGGATATTCCATTGGGAAAATGCCCATCTTCCTTGTCCGACTTTGTATCATCCTCCGTTGTCGTAGCAAATACTCTTGCTTGTGGAACTTCCGTATGGACGATTGCAGAGCCATCCGCATTGCGCTTCAATGAAAAGCCGTTCTTGACAAACCTTCCGTCCACATACCAACCAGAGAGTGAATGCAGGGTAATGATGCGGTTGTCTCCAACCTTTTGTGAAGAGGAAATGCCCACAGCCTCCATAGCTTGTAAAAGTTTGGGGACGGTCTTGCGGTCTTTATCCCAGAGTTTGGCAAGTTGGGTATTGTCAACCAGACATTGCCCACACAAGATTTCCACTTGTTGGGTTTTGCTGATAGAAACAAGTGTTGTTTCACGTTCAGCAAGAGAGGCAAGAGACATGAAGCATTCCATGCGGTCAATCTTGTACTTCTTGCAGCGAAGATACTCCATCTGTGCATCGGACAGCGTGAAGCAGTAATGTATCTTTTGTTTATCCATGTTCTGTGAATTTTGAATATTATAACCATAACTGGCAAGACTGTTTTTCTCAGTAAAGAGAAAATCATCTATGCCATCCTCTTCTTGGGGAAATGTCCTCTGCGATATCATAGAGCTCGCCTTGCAACCTGTCATTAGAATGGCTGCTTAATCGTGAAATGCACTCAATGCAAACAGACTGGGCAAGAAGTTTTCTTCTGCCGATAGTTGCTTCATCATTGATGCCCTTGTTGGCTCCGCATTGCTCGGCAAGTCCATTGAAAGCATCACGCATCCGAAAGTAGCCGTTGCCAGTATTGATGTAGCTCACGGCAAGGTCAGCGACATTTGCCAACTTGCTTCTATACTCCTCATGGGAAATATTATCCTTCTTCATCGCCATGTCTATTTACAAAGTTCACTCATGTGCTTGGTCGCTGCAGCATTAGTCTCTGCCTCGGACATACTGCGGTTCTGGCGCATCCAGTTCAAAAGCTCGGACTTCTCAAAGTAGATAATCTTGCCGTTGGGACGGAAGAACGGAAGTTCATGCTTGTGTGTCATCTTGTAGAGACTGCTCTTTGATATACCCATGAATAAGGCTGCTTCCTCCAATGTCAATACTTGCTTGGCATCACGGAGGAGGTTCTCCATTATTCCAATGCGGTGCTCATGTGACTCTACCTTCAAAATAAGAGTTTCGGTGTCGATAGTCTTGTTCATTATCCTGTAATTTAATTGTTTGTAATTCGTTGTACTGGTTGTTTGAAAGTGTAGTCCCCCATGGCAGAGAGAATTCCCTGCCCGATAAATGGGGACTACAAAAGTGAAATTAACTGGTTGTTATCCTGGAAAGTTCTGTTTACTTGTTATCCTGTATAAAAGTTATTCTGCGTGGATGAGTGTTGGTGGCTGCTGTCCGCTTTGTCCTCGGTATTTGCTTGTTCTCTTCACGCTGTCTGCGACCTCGAAAGGCTTTCTTCATATTGTCAACAGCCTTGACCTTTTCATGCGTCAGCACATCTGCATAGATGGCGGTGGATTTGAGTGACTTGTGTCCCATCAGCTTCTTGGTAGTCTCAATGTTACCAGTAACCGCCTGCACCAAAATTCCGAATGTATGTCGGGCACAGTGAAAAGAGATATTCTTCTCAATGCCCACCTTTTTAGCTATCCTTTTAAGGGCTGCATCCACATTAGCCTTGGCAGGAAGGTGAAACACAAAATCATCATTGCCTTTGGGTGGCATCCATGACAAGGCGGTATTGCCGATTGGTACGGCATTGAGAGCCTTGGTTTTCTTTTGGACGATAACAAGCGTGTTCGTTTTCTCGTTTCTCTTGATGTCGCTCCACCTTAAAGCCTTGATGTCGCTGATACGAAGTCCTGTTAGACAGGCAAAACCGAATGCTCTCTGTGTCTCTGCAACTCCTGGACTTCTCTCATCTGAAGCCATGAACCTTTTCAGTTCATCTGGAGTGAGATACTGCTTATGTGATGTCTTTGGCTTGGGAAAGATGTCTGACTTCTCCAACTGGTAGAAAGGGTTAGCCTTCAACTTGCCGAACTTGACAGCCTTGTTGAACACCGTCACTATGCGCTGTTGAACATTGTGAAGGGAGCCTTCACACAAAGGTTTGGCTTCAACTCGTACATACTTCTGTGGTACATAGTCGTTCTTCAACCAAAGGAAGAAAGCCTTTAACCATTCCTTGTCGAACTTCCTCAGAGTGATGTGAGGTCTGCGCTTGTTGGCAAGGAACTCGCTCATTAGGTATTTCAGATACTTTGATTGGTCAACAATAGCCTTGGAATAGTCTGTGTTGTCGCTCATCCAGTCGATGTAAGTCTGGATCCAATCTAAGACTTCTGGAGACTCGTCATTGGGGATTTCCTTCACAATCATCAAGTGACCTACCTCTGGAATGGTCTCTGGATGAAGAATACGCTCTGCCCTTATCTGGTGAGCACGTTGCAATGTTTCTTCGTTCCTTGCTTTGGTCTCTGCATCAACCTCTGGCAACAAATAGAGGGAAAGAAATTCAAACTTGCGCTTGCCACCATCGTAGATGTCAAGATACAAGCTTATGTTGTCGTTGGCAAGTGCCTTTTGTCTGATAGTTATTGTCATGTCTCTATATGTTTTCGTTGTCAATGATTTATGTGAACATACCGTCAATGAGGTTGATGGCTTCCTCCTTCTTCTTGTCCACGATTTTAGCATAGATTTCCGTGGTCTGAATGTTGGAATGTCCCATCAGCTTGCTTGTGGTAAAAAGGTCTGCACCGAGCGTGAGCATCATCGTTCCGAACGTGTGCCGTGAGCAATGGAATGAGATATGCTTCTCAATCCCTGCCGCTTCCGCCCATTTGTGGAGAGCCCTGCCTATAACGGTCTGTGTGGTCGGAATGTCAAAGAAAGGAATATCATTTCCTCTTGGTTTCGGCAACCAACGCTTAGCCTCTTCCGAGAGAGGTATTATAACAGGCTTCTCCGTCTTTTGCATTTCCATGTCTATGTATTCGCCCTTTCCGTCAGCGGTCTTGAAGATGTGCATCGGCGCAAGACGGTACATGTCGCTTAATCGCAATCCTGTAAAACAAGCGAAGATGAAAGCCTCCTTGACCTCTGGGCGGTAACTATCCGTAGCTATGAGGGTGCGAAGTTCCTCTATAGTAAGGTATTCTTTCTTGCCTTCCTTGGGTTGGATGCGCTCACGTGCATCAAGTTCCTTCATCGGATTGTTTCGGATAATGCCTTGGCGCACAGCGTTATTGAGAGCAGTGGAGAACATTCCGAGGTATCGGCTTGCCGTATTCTCACTGATAGGTCTTGGCTCGCCATACTTGATATGGGAATTTGGGAAGTTACGCAAGAATTTTACATAACCACGGCAGAACTCCGCATTGACCTCTTCAAGCGCAATGAAGCCTTTGTTTGTCTCGTCAAGATACTTCTCCACGGTGTGCAGCATTTCCACACGGCAATGGAGTGTTGACTTCTTGATGCCGACACCACCTTCACAATACTTCTTTATCCAAGTAGTGAGAAGCATTGAACCTTGCTTGACGGTTTCCCAGTCCTGTATGCCATGACCATGCAGGGCTTTGATGCGCTCTGCCTTGATGCGTTCAGCAATCGCCATAGTCTGCTTGTTCTGTTCCTTACAGACGGGATTGATTTCGGGGACGAGATAGAGTTTGAGGTATTCATACTTTCTCACTCCCTTATAGTAGATGTCAAGATAGATGCTCTTGTTGCCATCTGCGAGCGACTTCAACCGAATTTTAATCGGCTCTTTCAGCTTTACTTGTTTCTTTGGTCTTGCCATTATGTATAAAGTGTTATTTTGTTTTTGTATTCTGCTGCCTGGAGGGTCTTTCTCCCTCTTGTTGAAAGTTCATGTCAGATATGGTTTCCAATGCTGACATTTGCTTTTCTTTCTCTTCCCTTACTTCGGAAAACTGATGTAAAGATAAGAAAACAAACCGAGAAACGAGAAACAAAACGGAAACAAGAAACAGTCTTTTATGTCTTTTTAAGAGTGAGTTTCGCAAACATCGGAAAATTCAAATTACCGCTTAACACATTGATACTTAGTGTGTTTGCTTTCATTTGCTTTCTTGTCTTTTCAAACGCATTTGGGAGGACTAAGATATTCTTGACGTCCTGTTCCTCGTTGTTCATGGCGATGTAAACGCTTATGGCTCCGACAATTGCAACGACACCTGCAATGGCATAGCAGAGCTTCACCACGATAGGTACATACTTGGCAATCTCCTCCGTCACTGTGGTAAGCGCGGTCGTTCCTGCCGAGTAGTCGCCGGCTGCGTTCTGTGCCATTGCTGCGGTGGTGCCGACAAGCAACATCAGGGCGAGCGTTTTCATGCGCTGTGAAGAGAAGAATCCCTTCACCTTCTTGTTAATCCTTTCAAACATTCTTTTTACCTTTTAATTTGTTACACTTTGAGTTATCTTATCTCGTATCACCTGTATCTCAAATCTGATAACCGAAGAAAGCGGGGAAGACGATGGTCGCTCCTATGAGGAACAGGCAGGCTCCCACCAGCATCATGATGTTCTTCTTCACTCCTTCTTCGCCCGTATTCATCTTTATATATATCTGCAAGGCGCTGACTATGACCACGATGCCCGCCACTGCATAGCACAGATAAACGATATAGAGCATCATCGTCACGGCATAGTCATGGGCACTCGCAAGTGCGTCCGCTCCCCAGCTGTAGTCCACGTTGCCACACTTAGCACTGGCCAGAGCTGGGGTTAAAGCGGCATATAATGATAGAAATGCACTTCTTGTTTTTGACATCATATCTCATTATTGAGTGATTCCACCTTGACCATGTCACGTCCATTGTGACGAAGACCGCGGGCGATGATGGTGTTGTTCAATTCTTCCGAATACATGGGGTCGGAATAGGTGGTATTCACTTCCTCCATCTTCTTCTCGATTGCGCTTTGTATCTTTTCAAGCACATGAGGCTTGCTCTCTTCCGCAGTGGCGGCTGCCTCCTCTGTAGGCTCTGCAAGCTGCTTCTCCTCGTAGGCTGTCTCATATTGGTTGTCGCCTACGCTGAAACCACCGTCGCTCTCGCTGACCGCTATCGACTCTTCCTCGTCGGTCATGTCACTGACATCAAACGACTCGCCCTGTGACTTCTCGTCCTTGGGCTTTCCGTACAGATCCTGCACGATGATGACCGTATAGTAGATGACATAGATTATGGTCACGACAATGGCGAATATTACAAATGACTTCATATTTTCAAGTTTGATTTTACTATGGTTTGGCTTATTGCCGATGCAAAGGAACTACCTTTTCTTCAATCTTAAACCGAAATGACTTTCCGCGGAGCCAAATCTTAACTCTAATTTTGATTACACTCGCAATCATACTCAAAAATCAAACTCGAAAGGCACAAAAAAAGCCCTTCCGATAGGGAAGAGCTTGTAAAGAGGGTGGATGAAAAAAATGTGGATGGCTATATGGTCAGGTACTTGCCATGGGAGAAGTCCTGATGTTCGTTAGAGAAAACATAGCCCAACTGGTTGGACAAGCATTGGGTGTTGCCTATCCTGGCATCGATGTTGGTGTGCGAATGTCCGTATATCCAATAGTCTATGCCGCTATCGGTGATATAGTCCTCCAACTCTACGGTGAACGCCACGTTTGCCTTGCTGCCTTGAAACTTTGGGTGGAGCATACGGAACGATGGTACATGATGGGTGACAACAATCTTATGGGCTGCTTGCGAATATGCCACTGCATCCTTGATAAAGGTGAGGCAACGTTCATGCTCAGCATTGAATTGGGCATGGGTCATCAGCTCACCTTTATATAATATACGGCGGAAGTCGCTTATCACTTGCTCGGTGAAGTAAGCGTCCTCCAAAGGAATCCTCGACCAAAGGGTGGAGAGGATGATGTCGGTGTCGCCAATCCTCGCAATACCGTTGTAGTGGCTGAATACATTGGGACGTACCTCCAAGAGATAGCCGTCGGGCAGTGTCGCCACATCATAATATTTGTAGAACTCATGGTTGCCCATGCAGCAATGCACCTCCTTGTAGTTCTCCGATGCCCAGTCCCAAAAGGGATGCTTGGAGTAGTTGTCATCGCCGAGATAGCCGATGTCGCCGGCAAGCAGCAGTATGTCGCCCGTCACCTCCAAGGGGTGGGCTTTCAGATACCGCCAATTGTCGGCAAACTCCAGATGCAGGTCGGATGCGTATTGTATCTTCATATTGGTCATGCTTCTATAAACAATTCATCCAGTTGATCTAACAGTCCGGTCACAAATGCCTCGTCTTGACCGAGTGACTTTGACAATGGTTCTGCGAGAGTTGACCAGTCGGCTCTGATGGAGGCGACAAACTCCCTTATACATGCCACTATTGAAGCAGGAGCCTCAATGTTGTCCTCAGTCATTATGACCACATTTTTCAGGATGTCCGAACGGTGCTTCTTGATGTCTTTGGTGTTCACATGCTTGCCGTCCCGCTTGTCTGCCATGAGATTTAGGTAGGCTCTTGCCTTCAGTGCTATCAAGGCAGCGGAATTGGCATGGCGTATGCCATCAGTCAGTTGGCTGTGTGCGATAGTAAAGTGATAGTAATCATCGTCCATGATGATGGCACTAAGACTCGACACATCTTCATCGGTCGGGATAGGTTCTATGACAAATCCCTTTGGCTCTCCAAGCACGTCGGGGTGGCGTGACAGCAGTTCTATCATCTCGGGATAGCCGTCTTTACCATCAAGGAAACGATACATTTCATACCTTGGTGGCTCACCAGCCTCCTGTTTCCTCTTTTCAGGTCGATAGCCAGCCTCCCGCACAAACTGCCAGAAGCGATTGGCGAAAGCCTCGGTCATGTTCTCTACGATGACTATCATGTCGATGTCGTGTGTGGCGCGTGGACGCACCACGGTATTGGTCATGGTGATGTCACAGGCTGCTCCGCCTATCACCACATAGTTTTCTGAGTATTCCGCAAATGCTTCACGGAACTTGACTAATCCTTCCATTTCTGTTCACTGATTATTCGTTCTACTTCTTTTTCTACTCTCGGATCATCATCATCTCTCAACGAAAGGACAAGGGAAAGGCGATCAACCCACTGGCTTTTGTCGCCCATTTTGCTGACAACAGGGTATTTCCATACCTCTATGATATAGTTGCCGTCATAGATGTTGGGATTCTCCATGACATCAGCCGACTTGACGGCACGATATTCCTTGCTTGTCATCATTATCATCTCTTCCCGGTCACGATTAAGCATGGAATAATGTGCCAGGGCATTGATGCCGCATACGGGGTATTCCGCATCCAAGCGTATGTCATCGCAAAAGATGCGGTTCTCCACAGGTGACAGCAAGACGTTCTGAGCCTTGTCCCACAGTTCCTTGCCCTTCAACTCGAAGTGTACCACCTTGCTGCGCTGTCCGTTCTGAATCTTTTGACACAGTCCTACATCTTCAAGACAGGTGACACCCAACGTGACGCTTTCGTAAGAATATGGAAGCAACGGTGCAATATCCCTTGGCGACATTCCTTCAATACTGCCCACCTGTAGGTGATAGAGTAGTATGTATTGCGCCACAGGGGTCAATACTTCGGCAATCTTCCTGTTGCTTGTCTTCTCCAATGCTATGATGCCTGGCAGATGGGCATATTCCTCGGACATGACAAAGAAGACTCCTTTGTCTGCCAGTCTGTGTCGCTCGTAGGTGGGTCCGGGCGCAAGGATAAACACCGCAGGCAGTCCCAGGGCTTCGGTCAACCGCTTGCCCGTGATGGCGCAAGTCCGTGGAGAGGGATTGCCCTTCTTGGGCTCAACGAACAGCAGGGGCGTGCCTTGGTATGTGCCATCATAGAAACGGTATGAGAGTTTCTCGCCAACCGTGATGCCTTTCAGGCTTTCCTTGGCACGAGGTTCCACCTCAAAGCGTCTGCCCAATATCCTTATTTCTTTTTTCAATTCCATTCTGCTACATTTTAATAATGTATTAAAACGATGCAAAAATAAGGATAATAATTGAGAATCAAGCATGTTTGGGCGAAAAAGTGCAGATTTGATATGTAATTTCAATGCATTTGAGCCATTTTTGCATCAAATGATGGTGTTTTCGTCTTTATAATGTCATTCAGATGCCGTTCGTTTCTTCCTCATCAGATAGTCGTTGACATCCTTGTAGTCGGCATATCTGAAGGACTCGTCCGTCACCCTGTACTCGAATACATTGCTGATGCTCTCAACCGTCTTGCGTCCTGCCTGGTCGTTGTCGAGGAAGCAATGGATGTGGGTGTAACGGTCAAGGTAATGCAATGCCTGTTTGAGGTTGGCGACTGAGTTCAGTATCATATAGTCGCAAGGGCTTTCAACGACAAACCATCGGTCTTGCTGTTTAACGAGGGTCATATAAGCAAGGAAGTCCATGAAGCCCTCAAAGACCAGACAACCGTTTTGCCACTCGTTGAACGTATGGGCAAGCAGGGTGATGTCCTTATGCCCGATGCAGCCCTTGAAATAGGGATTGCGCACCTCATGTCCTTCACTCAGATTGCCAAAGGCAATGCCATAGTAATGTTTTTGCTCAACCTTGTAGTGTATCTCCCTGCAATACATCCTGCCAATGGTGATGTCTATCCGTCGGCTACTGAAATAGGACAGCAGAGAATGGTTGCTCAGTGGGAGCAGCTTCACATCGTTCATCTTGGTTGTCGTGTATTCCTTGGCTGCGATAGCGGTCTCGATTGCCTTATCCACAGTGGCAATACTCTTGGACGCAAGGTAGGCAAGGGCATCGGAAACGGATTGTTTGTTATACATACGCTTTACCAGCTCCACAAGGTCACCGCCCTCCTTAATGGCGTAGTCGTACCACAGGTTCTCCTTCTTGCTGACCTTGAACGATGCGGTCTTCTCGTCCCTGAAGGGTGACAGATACCAGTAGGCATTGCCCTTCTTCTTTTTCAGCGTTACATTCTCCTTGTCTAAGAAGTCTATAATGCTCAGTTTCTTCGATTGTTCAATATTCATTGTACTTTCATTTGTTCGGTTTTACTTTGTCCATGGAAACAGTTTACTTTACCCTTTCTCCTATATAGGCACACCCGTAAACTAAACCATTTGCTAAACTACTTTTCCGCTTCCCAATTCAGCCTCCGATTTCGGTTTACTTTGGCCTTATTTCTTATATATAGGTACGGACGTAAACTAAACTGGTTTCTGAACTGTTTTTATTCCTCTTCATGGAACAGGTCAATCTCGGCAGGTGTATATCCGAAATAGTAATGATTATCCCGCTTCACTATGAGCTTTTGCTCGTTAATCAGGTATTTCAGCATTTTGATGATGACGCTTCTGCCACGCTTAAAGCCAATGTCTGCATAGGCTTGCGTTAATTCCTCCACCATGCGATCGAATCCTTTGATAGGTTTCTCCTTGAATGCAGCCGTCAGCGCCTCGTTATGCTGTTCGGATGTCAAGTCTTGGTAAGTAAACCTTGACGGTTGCTTGTCACCTTCTTCCTTCTCCGGCGTGTGCTCGACAATCTCTGGCAACCCTTCCTCATTGACTGTAAAGGCAAACGGCTTGAACTCCTTCTCACGGATGTGCATCGCCTTCACCTCGCTGATGTCGGGATTGGTGGTGCTCTTGGTGATGACAAGCACCGTCTCTGCCTTGTTGTTCATCTCCGTACCGATATGCCCGCGCACGTTATTGTCGCCCTTGTTCTGATGCAATACGCAATGGATGTGCAGGTCATACTTTGATGACCATTCCATCATCTTGTTGATGACCTCGACCGATTCTCCCGCATTGTTGATGTCGAGAAGCAGGTCTCTGATTCCGTCGATGATGACCAGTCCATAGCTTTGGTCTTGGGCAAGCGCATAGTCTATGACCTCTATCCTGACGGAGGGCGTGTACTCTCTCAGACAGATAAAGTCAAGGTTCTCGTTGTCGATGCTTGTAGGTAGACCAGCGAGCTTCAGGATGCGCTCCAGCACATTATGGCAGTGATAGCGGCTCTGCTCCGTATCTACATACAGTATCTTGCGTTTCCCCTCTGGCAGACTGGCGCGATAGTTCAGTACCTTGCCGTTGGCGAGGGAAGCGGCTACCAAGGCAGACACGTTGAAGGTCTTTTTCGCCTTTGCCTTACCAGTAGAAGCACTGAAGTTGCCCAATGTGGCTATGCTGGAATTATCAACCCATATAATCTGAGGAGGTGTTTTATAAGTATCTGTTGCCTTTATCAACGATTCGCTCAATATGCGATTGAGACGCTGTACTCCTTCCTCTTTTGAGTTAGGCTGTACATGTTTGTTATTTTCTTCCATTTTCATTCTTTCGGATTATCAATTTCTATTTTCGTTACCATTCCAATGACCTCTTGTTTGTTTTGGAGCAGCCACTTGTCGATTTCTTCTCTATTAAAATACAGCATTTTTCCCCTTGGCTTATAGTGTGGAACTTCTTTTGCGGCTGTAAGTTTGTATAGCAGGCTTTCAGAAACACCAATATACTTACATGCTTCGTCAAACCCCAAGACGGTTTTGGTCTGCTTGACCATCTTCTCCAATTCCTCGATTCGCTCTATTAGTTTGTCAATAGGTCCCAAAGCCTCCAAACTGTCTTCTATTGCGACAATTCGCTCATAGAGTCTAAAATGTCTTTCATTCATGTGTCACGTACCTTAATTAAATTGTTTACAGACAGTAGCACGGTTATATTAGCCGTCTATTCTTTCTTTGTGTAGATAGTACATATTCCTCTGCTTCTCTTTGAATCTCGTTCTTCGATTTGCCCTTGGTTCCTTGAAGCCATTCATCTATCTCAGATTTGAGGAACATGATGCGTTTGCCTCTCTTGTGAAACGGTATTTCCCGATTGCTTGTCCAGCAATATATGGTATGCTCTACCGGATGTGTTGGGAGATAAGCACATAATTCAGCAACCGTAAACCATGTTTCTTCTTTTTCTGATTGAACAAGTTCATATATACCATCAATCTTGTCTTCTAATGATGACAGCTTTTTCAGTACCCCCGTTATAGCGTTGGGAATATCTTCAAATCTTATACTATTTTCTTCCATGCTAATTATTTTTTATGATTTTTGATGCAAAGTTATGGGGAGACTGTCACTAAATAGAAAAAGTAACGTGATAGTAAGGCAGTATCAACCAAACTATCACGTTTTTACTTTCATTTAGCAGAATTATTGTGATTTATTCCTCTCTTAATATCTGTTCGATGGATTTGCAGATGGCATATTGACTTGCTGTCATGGAAACGTTTCTTCTTATCCTTGAAAGAGAAGAGGAAAGACAACTTGAAGTTATGAATTTCTCTGTTCCATCCTTTTTGATACTGGTTAAGAAGCGACCTTCTCCCATGACATATTGCCAATTATTGTTTATCAAATGGTATTGAGCCATAGCGTCAAACAGTACGGCTACATTACGTACATTCTTTACACGGATAGATGCGTCCAAGTCGCACTTGAATAGGCGACACAACTCGCTACGCACATCACTGTTGTCGGCAAAATCAAATATGTCGTGACTTTGGACAAGTTCTACCAACAAATCCATCTGTCTGTCTGACAATTGGCATCCCAAAGTGAGGATGGACGATTTCTTTCGGGTAAGGATTGGCAGACCAGTACCCACATGTTGAAGAAACAACTCAATAAGTTCCTGCTTGGAATAATCTTCTTTTTTCTTGATTATTGACACACACTTAGAGTCTCTAAACAAAGTACCAATAATGCCAATTGCCATCTGTCGCGAGTTCTTACAACGTGCACAATCACAGTCAATATATTGGTGACTGCGCTCAAATAGTTCTATGAAGTACTCTGTCTTCATATGATTCTTTTCAGCTTGAAGATACCAACTTCTTGCGATCTCAAACAACTCATACAGTTCTCTGTAGAAGTCTTCTGTACACTCCACATGTTTGTGGACACGCTTGCTCTCTTCAAAAAGAGAGAAGCCAAAAAAGGCTGTCTTTTTTCATTTTTATCTGTTTATTGTTATAAATGTTTGGTTTCCACGAAAGGTTAAAGTGCCAAAACAATAGCATCATTACATAGAATGTTGAAAATGAAAGGCACTAAAAACCACCTGTACAATAAAGGACTTATTGATACAAGTGGTCTTCTATACTAAGTGCTTACAAATGATAATCACTATTCATCTATGTCCAACTTAAAAGCTTCTGTAGCTTCATCTTTCTTCTTGTCAATTACTTTTGCGTAGATTTGCGTGGTTTTTACATTGGTATGCCCTAACATTTTGCTTACGGTATATATGTCTGTACCGTTAGCCAATTGTAACGTTGCATAGGTGTGGCGGAAGCAATGAAAGGTGATGTGCTTGGTAATCCCTGATGCTTTTACCCACCGTTCCAAAGGCCTAGATATCCATGAAGGGTCAGGCAGTCCGGCAAACACCAACAGTTCTCCGTCTTTCTTGCGCTCACCGCAAAGCTTGTATGCCTGTGGCGATATAGGCATGTATTCAACGCCCTTAGTCTTCTGCTGAGTGAAATTGAGACGGTACCCACCATTGTATTCTTCAACCTCTGACCATTTAAGCTTTTGAATATCGCTATGTCGCATTCCTGTCAGTGCAGAGAACAAGGCTGCCCGTTTTAGTATATCATCACACGGAGTCTTTGCCAATATATTAAGTTCTTCCAGTGACAGATACTCTCTTCGAGCACTCTGAAACATGATATTTTTAGCCTTGGCAGCAATATCACAATTCAGATAGCCATCCACGAAAGCTTGTTTGAGTGCCGCCTTGAAGATAGAGAAGTACGTCGATGCCGTATTCCTTGAAATAGTTCCTTTCTTAGAACCACCCTGCGGTGCCTTTATCAAGAAGGAACGGAATGCCTCAATATACTTCATGTCAATCTGCGAGAACTGTATGTAGTCACACTTGGCAAACATTGACAACAGTGTGTGCAATCTGCGCCAGTTGACAACTATCGATTCTGACGCAGTTTCCTCTCTTTCTTTGATTAACTTCTCAATATACTCCAGAACATTGCATTTTGAGCGTTCGCTTTGTTCTGCCATTTCCATTTGCTGGTCAGTAAAGAGAGCCATGTTGTCGTACTCTTTTTGACGCAGGACTCGAACGCCATCCGCATAAAGGCAAGTTTCCATATCTTGCTTGGATTTACACTGAATAACGCCATTGTCATCTCGCTTGGGCTTGTACTTTATTCTACCAGCAACGGCTCGCTCGCTTCGTCGTTTATCCCATATAGGGGTAGTAATAGACCTCCTGAGATATTCACGCACTCGTTTGGGTTTGTCATTTCCCGTCTCATAAACAGGATAAGCTTCAAGATAGATGAACCACTCATCTCTCCACTCACTTTTCTTTAATTTGACGGAGACTTTAGTATAATCTAATCTTTTCATAATGGTTTTATATCTTTATAAAGTTTGTCTATTGATTCCTTGTGAGCATACACATAATTACCGATTTGCCGGGTCGGTATTGAGTATTTTCGTATATGAGCATACACGGTGCTGTCATCCAGATGAAATTTCTTGGAAATCTCACCTATTGTATAGCAATCCTCTGGTTCCATGCGGTACATGGTAACTGGTTTCCTTGGCTTGGTGTCAAGCGGAGACTGTCTTAACGGAAACAGATTCATTAGTTCTCCTTTGCATACAAGTCGTATTCCTTTCTCTGGCTCAATGAAGGAAATCTTTTTCATGTAGATGAGCCTATAAATGGTTGAGCGGCTTGCACCAAACATAGCATACGCTTCCGTTATGCTGATATACTCTTTAGACTTGGGCATATTGCTTACAATCTTGTCCAGTTCAAGTTGGCGTTTTTCTTCATCATGCTTACGCTTCCACGCCACCTTGGAGCATTTGGGTGAACAATACCAGGACTCCAAAGTCCTTGCGAAGAACTCTTCTCCGCACACAGGACATTTCCGTACTATCTTATACTTTGCTACTGCCATAATTCATTCATTTTGTAGTTCTTAATATCTATTCTTCTCATCATATCTACTTTTTCTTACAGGTACAAATAAGGTACAGATGTTTATAATAATAACGCAAAGATAGCAATATTATTGTGTACGGCCAAAAACAAGAAAAGCGTGTAACTCATTGAGCTACACGCTTTCCATTTGATATTGTATTCTTATTTCTCTATGTGCTTATTTCACTTCCTCGAAGTCTGCATCCTGAATATGTTCATCCTGTCCACCATTAGACTGTCCACCAGCTTGTTGTCCACCGTTCATATCCGGACCAGCCTGAGCACCACCTTGTGCACCGCTCTGTGCATACATCTCAGCACTTGCAGCCTGGAATGCAGTATTCAGTTCAGCCATAGCACTGTCAATAGTTGCAAGATCCTGCGCTTTGTGAGCATCTTTCAGTTTCTGCAAAGCTGCTTCAATCGGAGCTTTCTTGTCAGCAGGCAACTTATCACCCAGTTCTTTCAATTGATTTTCAGTAGAGAAAATCATACTGTCAGCCTGATTCAGTTTATCAATCTTCTCACGTTCTTTCTTATCTGCCTCAGCATTAGCTTCTGCTTCTGCTTTCATCTTATCAATTTCTTCTTTGCTCAAACCACTGGAAGCTTCAATACGGATCGCTTGTTCCTTACCGGTAGCTTTATCTTTAGCAGATACCTTCAAGATACCGTTAGCATCGATATCGAATGTTACTTCAATCTGGGGTACACCACGACGAGCCGGAGCGATACCTGTCAGGTTGAACTGACCGATTGATTTATTCTGTGCAGCCATCGGACGTTCACCTTGCAACACATGAATAGTTACTTCTGTCTGATTATCAGCAGCAGTAGAGAATGTTTCACTCTTACGTGCGGGAATAGTTGTGTTAGCATCGATCAACTTAGTCATCACACCACCCAGTGTTTCAATACCCATTGACAACGGAGTAACATCCAACAATACCACGCCTTTGATTTCGTCTGTTAACACAGCACCCTGTACAGCAGCACCGACAGCTACTACTTCATCGGGGTTAACACCCTTAGAAGGAGTTTTACCAAAGAAATCTTCAACCAGTTTCTGTACGGCAGGGATGCGTGAAGAACCACCTACAAGGATTACTTCATCAATATCAGAGTTACCCAGACCTGCATCCTGCATTGCTTTTTTACATGGTTCAAGACAAGCCTGAATCAAATTATGGGCCAGAGATTCAAATTTAGCACGTGTCAATGTCTTGACCAAGTGCTTAGGTACACCACCTACCGGCATAATATACGGTAAGTTGATTTCTGTACTTGTAGAAGAAGATAATTCAATCTTAGCTTTTTCAGCAGCTTCTTTCAAGCGTTGCAAAGCCATCGGGTCCTGTGTAAGATCAGCACCTTCATCTTTCTTGAATTCTTCAACTAACCAATTGATAATTACCTGATCAAAGTCATCACCACCAAGGTGAGTATCACCATTAGTAGAAAGTACCTCAAACACACCACCACCGAACTCAAGGATAGAGATATCAAATGTACCACCACCAAGGTCGAATACGGCAATCTTCATGTCTTTGTGTGCCTTATCAAGACCGTAAGCAAGTGCAGCAGCAGTCGGTTCATTTACGATACGTTTTACTTCCAGTCCGGCAATCTGTCCGGCTTCTTTAGTAGCCTGACGTTGTGAATCAGAGAAGTATGCAGGTACAGTGATAACTGCTTCTGTTACTTCTTGTCCAAGATAGTCTTCAGCAGTTTTTTTCATTTTCTGCAAAATCATTGCAGAAATTTCCTGCGGAGTGTAAAGACGACCATCAATATCAACACGCGGAGTGTTATTATCACCTTTTACTACTTTATATGGAACGCGAGTTACTTCTTTTTGCACCTGGTCCCAATTTTCACCCATGAAGCGTTTAATAGAGAAAATTGTTCTTGTCGGATTTGTGATAGCCTGACGTTTTGCAGGATCACCTACTTTACGTTCGCCACCATCAACAAATGCAACAATAGAAGGAGTTGTACGTTTACCTTCGCTGTTTGCAATTACTACCGGTTCGTTTCCTTCGAATACAGAAACACATGAATTTGTTGTTCCTAAGTCAATACCAATAATTTTTCCCATGATCTTTATACTTTTATATTATTTATTATTCTAATTTCCTTTTGTCCGGTTGTCGTTCAGCGCCTTTTTTCAAGGATATCTTTCAAACGGACGACAACTAAAAAACAAACCGTGTGCCAAAAGGAAATTACATTAGTTAGTGACATATTTTCTGCCAAAACGACAGTTTTTAACGATAGAAGCTGCCGCAGCAGGCACAGGGCTGCAAGCATGATTGCTTCATACAACAAATGTAACCGGCTCTGGTTCGATGGAAAAAATAAATTCTTATCTTTGTAGTTGGAAGTTAGAAGTTGGTAGTTAGTAGTTAGAATCCTTTCGGCATATCAATACTATTACGCCGCAAGGATTCTAACTACTAACTACCAACTACTAATTTCTAATTTATACAACCCTGATATGACAAACCGTATTTTATACATCTGCCTTTTTGTTTTGTTGACAGCCTGTGGCGGAAAAACAAAAAAGGAAACAGTGCTACAGGAGGGTACTCCCGTTTCTCTGTCACAAGCCCAAGGTTTCGGTATAGCACACACCGACACTTATACTATTGTTACTGTATATAACCCCTGGAAACCAGGAGAAATATATGATAAATATTATCTCGTTAAAGATGAGACAATTGCAGTGCCCGAAGACGGACATAAGATTACTATTCCGTTAAAGAGCCTGATGACAAATTCAGCTACCCACCTCGGCTTCCTCGAACTGTTAGGAGAACTTGACAAAGTGACGGGAGTATGCAATTCTGATTATATTTATAATCCGGCTATTCTAAAGGGAGTAGAAAAAGGACAAATTAAAGATTTGGGAGATGCTTTCAATCTCGATATAGAGAACCTGCTCCTACTCCATCCACAAGCTGTCATGACTACTGCTTATAATACCGAAGATGAAAATAGCAAACGAATGCGGCAAACAGGACTTAATATTATATATAATATAGAGTGGCAAGAACCAACTTTGCTGGGACGTGCCGAATGGATTAAATTTATCGGAGCCTTTTTTGATAAAGAAGCACTGGCTGACAGTATATATACGGGAATAGAACAACGCTATAACGATTCAAAAATGAAAGCACTGGTACTCTCATATGCTCCATCTATCTTCTCCGGACAGGATTATCGCGGTACCTGGTCATTACCAGGTGGTAAAAGTTATACAGCCCAATTGTTTCGTGATGCCGGAGCCTCGTACAAATACTCACAAGATTCAACCAGCACCAGCATCCCCAGCAATATAGAAGAGGTATTAGTGAACTTCAACCAAGCGGATATATGGATAGGTGTACAGACTTCTTCACTTGAAGAATTAGGAAAAACAGATAGCAAATACAAACTTTTCAAAGCCTACAAAGAAGGCAACGTGTACAACACAAACAAACGAATAAATGCTACCGGGGGAAATGACTACTGGGAAAGCGGAGTTGCACGTCCTGATTTACTACTGAATGACATGATTAAAATCTGCCATCCCAGCCTCTTATCTGAATACGAACTAACCTATTACGAACGACTGAAATAATGAAAAATTATCCTCTGTTTTTTTTGTTAGGCGGATTGCTGATTTGTGCTTTTTTGGCCGATATCGCTATTGGCAGTGTCAACCTGTCATTATCTGATGTGTGGGCAACCTTAACAGGAAACAGCGATAATCTTATTTATCATGAAATCATATTAAATCACCGGCTACCTAAAGCTATTACTGCCATACTGGCGGGAGGAGCCCTCTCCGTAGCCGGCGTACTGATGCAAACACTGTTTCATAATCCATTGGCAGGCCCCGACGTATTGGGAGTTACTTCCGGTGCCAGCCTGGGAGTTGCCTTACTTACATTAGGAACTTCTACCCTTCCCCTTTGGCTCATTACCGGATGGGGACAGGTTATGGCTGCTATTATTGGAGCAGTATGTGTACTATTGTTGGTTATAATCGTGTCCATTCGCATACCGCAGACTGTCTCTTTGTTAATAATAGGCATGATGTTCGGTTATTTTGCCGGAGCAATAGTAAGTATTCTGCAAAGCATGAGCAATCCGGACACACTGAAACTATTCATTACCTGGACATTCGGTAGCCTGTCTTCTGTCGGTTGGGGACAAATGGCAGTAATGGCTCCCATCATTATCAGTGGAATCTTTCTGGCGCTACTTTTGCAAAAACAGTTGAATGTATTGCTCTTAGGTAGAAACTACGCCAGCGGACTGGGTATTTCTGTCACCCAACTACGTTTATGGATTATTCTCGCTACAGCACTATTAGCAGGCACTTCAACGGCTTTCACCGGACCAATTGCTTTTATTGGGATTACAATGCCTCATATTGCCCGCGGATTGTTCCAGACTCCTAATCACCGGATTATTCTTCCGGCTTCTATGCTGTGCGGAGCCATCATCCTATTAATATGTGACCTTATTTCACAAATGCCTGGTTTTCAAGGTACACTCCCCGTCAATGCCGTGACAGCCCTCTTTGGTGCTCCAGTCATTATCTGGATCATACTAAAAAATAAAGGATAAAGCAATACTTCAGTAAGACCTTCATAGCGTATGATAGGACTCAACCTGTACAAGGTTGGTAAGGAACGATGTACGACATGCACATGTCGTACTGTACCAGATGCACATGTCGTACTGCACGAGATGCACATGTCGCGCTGTACGAGATGCACATGTCGTACAGCGCTTCTCACCGAAGAAAAGAGTACTTCTCTAAGGCAAAAGCCATCTACCTTCCTTATATTCAGACATAAACACATAGCCCCGGATGTACAACATTTGTTCATCCGAGGCTACACTATACTTATTTAATATATACTTTTCTCTATTTCTTGGTAAGCACTAATACTAAAGTATTATTCGCATCATACAAGCCAATGCCACCACCAGCAAGTTTACCAAACGATTTCACTTCATTCAGGGCACTCATAATTTTGCCTTCAGTTTCCATATCAGGACATGCCATCATAGTAGATGCTACAGCAGGGAAAGAAATTGAAAGAGCATTCCCCTCCTCCGTTTTGAAACCACCATTGATCAGGTTGCATCCGGCATTGCCATGAATTCTCTGTTCTTTCACATCAAAAGCAATGAAAGGCTGTTTCTCCATACCTGTAGGAACTGCTTCTCCATTCACTTCCGTAATGTTCCATTCACCCTTCAAATCAGTCACTTTCACATCGGCAGCTTTCTTTTGAAGTATAACAACAGGACGATCGGAAGCATTACAGAGAGCCATTGTTGCTTTCCCCATTTTTTTATATCCCTTCACCTGTCCCAAAGTACTCAATACATTCTGTTCAAGGGTCATGTCCGGACAAGCCATACGAGTACTGCCCGATGCTCCCAGATCAATTGTACCTGCTTTCGCATTCACATCAATTGATCCAATTAAACGATTACATCCGGTGTAACCATATACTTTTCCGGTGGTAGTATCAAAGCCTATAAAAGGGATCTGCTGACCTTGACCCGGTACAACAGCTGTACCATTTATCTCAATAATGTTCCATTCACCATTCATAGAAGATAAAGAAGTCGCCTCTTTGGAAGAGCGGCAAGATGACATTGCAAGTGCTGCACCTGCAATGAAAATAGAAACTAATACTTTTTTCATTATTCAATAACGTTTAAGTTAAATATGGGCGCAAATATATCAAAAATAACATAAAGTTCATACATTTGTCTAATTTAATATTAACAGAACAGACAATTCAATGGTTCATGAAATACAAATGAAGATGAAAAGAATTACATTTATTCTCCTCTGCCTTATTCTGAGAATTGTAACCATTACAGCTCAGAATGATTATCTTGTGACGACGCCTCAGCAAAAAAGTAATAGCATGAGCGAAGAAGAACAATTCATTGAAAACAACTTTCCGTTGCAACTCCTATGTAAATGGACACCCGGATTAAAATTCATGTTTATTCCTGATGGCAATGAGCTTTTTATTCCAATCTTCAACTCTTACGAAACAGAAAAAGAAGTGGACAGCAATAAGCTTAGACACAAAATTTTCGAGTTTCAGGGTACAGAAGAGAAAGAAAAGGAGACCTACGTGGGTATCAATTACTCTACCCGCTTCATCTTTAACTGCGAAGGAAAGAAGTATTATTCCGAATTCAAAAACCTACGGCTTAATGATATTTGTGAGCAAAACCCACGTGCCAACATTAGCGGCCTGGTATATTTACCCGATGTAGACAAGGCACGAGAATTACTTATCGGTAAAGTTGTTTACACTCACATCACCAGTGCACGGATAGACGACAGTAATAGCTATTCAGGTTATAAGACAGTACAAATTGCCGAAAATGAAAAAGTTACAATCACAAATATAGGAGTAGGCAGTAAAGCCTATCCGGTAAAAATTGTTTTTGAAGACACAAAAGGTAATTCATATTATGTTGAGGTAGCTTTATCCAGGACAAATTCCGGCATGGATAAGGCAGATTTTCAGGCAGATAAGAAAACTAAATATTTTCCAAACACATTCTCATTCAATAATCAAAATGCATTAACACTTGAAAACTTAAAAAGCAAATACGTCGGTATGTCCGTCTATCCCAAACAAACAATGAGTACAAAATGCAACATGAAAGTAGAAGGAAATACCACAGCATTAGAAGTACGCCTGCTACGTTACACTCCGTTGCAGATAAAGGATATTTCCGTAGAACTTCCAAAAACAGTGGCTATGCTAACTCTGGAAGATGCAAACGGAAGTATTTATGAGACTGAAGTAGATCTGAAATATGATATAATTACCAAAAACGAGAATTACATAGAAGATATCTTCGCGTTTGGAAATATCCGGAAACAGTACCCTTACATCACAGAAGAGAATTGGAAACTAATTGCCCAAGGTAAAATAAAGGAGGGTATGACTACAGATGAATGTCGTCTGGCATTGGGCAATCCTATCCAAATAGAATTTAAACAGGACACACGTTTTGAAAGCTGGTTGTACGCCCGTAAAATTCTTGAATTTGAAAGTGGCACGTTGCTTCGTTATAAATAAATAAGGAAAGAGGGAATGATTTTATAAAAATAATACCGTATATTTGTTCCTTAAACAAGTCTTAAATTCTTAATTTTTAATTCTCATATTAAAGAAAATGGGTAGAGTTCTTATTATCGGTGCGGGCGGTGTAGGTACCGTCGTTGCGCACAAAGTGGCACAAAATGCCGATGTATTTACTGACATTATGATTGCCAGCCGCACTAAATCCAAATGTGATGACATCGTGAAAGCCATTGGTAACCCTAATATAAAAACAGCCAAAGTAGATGCTGATAACGTAGACGAGCTGGTAGCTTTATTCAATGACTTCAAACCGGAAATGGTTATCAATGTTGCCCTCCCCTATCAAGACCTGACCATTATGGAAGCTTGTCTGAAAGCTGGAGTGAACTATCTGGATACTGCGAACTATGAGCCCAAAGATGAAGCTCATTTTGAATATAGCTGGCAATGGGCTTACCACGATCGTTTCAAAGAAGCCGGGTTGACAGCTATCTTGGGTTGTGGTTTTGATCCGGGTGTAAGTGGAATCTATACGGCATATGCAGCTAAACATTATTTCGACGAAATTCAGTATCTGGACATCGTAGACTGTAATGCAGGTAATCATCATAAAGCGTTTGCCACTAATTTCAATCCGGAAATTAATATCCGTGAAATCACCCAAAACGGACGTTATTATCAAGATGGTAAATGGGTAACTACCGGGCCACTTGAGATTCACAAAGATATTACCTATCCCAATATCGGTCCGCGCGATTCATATCTGCTCTATCATGAAGAGTTGGAGTCATTGGTAAAACATTTCCCTACGATCAAGCGTGCACGCTTCTGGATGACTTTCGGTCAGGAATATCTGACTCACCTGCGCGTAATTCAAAATATTGGTATGGCCCGTATTGATCCAATCAATTACAATGGCGTAGAAATCATCCCGTTACAATTCCTCAAATCCGTATTACCTAATCCACAGGAACTGGGCGAAAACTACGAGGGCGAAACTTCTATTGGTTGTCGTATCCGGGGATTGAAGGATGGCAAAGAACGCACATACTATGTATACAACAATTGTAGCCATCAGGAAGCTTACAAGGAAACTGGTATGCAGGGAGTCAGTTACACTACCGGTGTACCGGCAATGATCGGCGCCATGATGTTCTTCAAAGGAGAGTGGAAACGTCCGGGTGTGAATAATGTAGAAGAGTTTGATCCGGATCCGTTCATGGATCAACTGAATAAACAGGGATTGCCCTGGCATGAAGTATTTGATGGTGATTTAGAGTTATAAAATAGTATGGGATTAAACATTGGAGATAAAGCTCCCGAAATATTAGGAGTAAACGAAAAAGGAGAGGAAATCCGTCTCAGCAATTATAGAGGAAAGAAAATCGTAATCTACTTTTATCCAAAAGATAATACTTCCGGATGTACAGCGCAGGCTTGTAGCTTGCGTGACAATTATTCAGAACTGCGTAAAGCCGGTTACGAAGTGATCGGTGTAAGTGTAGATGATGAGAAATCACACCAGAAGTTTATAGCTAAAAACGAATTACCCTTCACTCTCATAGCCGATACAGACAAAAGATTGGTAGAAGAATTCGGTGTATGGGGAGAAAAAAAACTGTATGGGCGTGCATACATGGGAACCTTCCGTACTACTTTCCTTATTAACGAAGAAGGAATTATAGAACGGATCATTGGACCTAAAGAGGTGAAAACCAAAGAACACGCCGCTCAAATTTTAGTAAATAAAGACTAATCAGTCAGTATACTGACTACTAAATTCTAACTACTAACTACTAAAATAGTATGGCAAAGAAAGACGAACTTAATTTTGAAACAGGAAATAATATGGCATCAAGCGAAAAACTAAAAGCCTTACAGGCTGCCATGGACAAGATAGAAAAGAGCTTCGGCAAAGGTTCTATCATGAAAATGGGTGACGAAGTTGTAGAAGAAATGGAGGTTATCCCTACCGGATCAATCGCATTAAACGCAGCTCTTGGCGTAGGTGGTTATCCACGTGGTAGAATAATTGAAATCTATGGTCCGGAATCTTCCGGTAAAACAACTCTGGCCATCCACGCCATTGCTGAGGCACAAAAGGCAGGAGGTATTGCAGCATTTATTGATGCTGAACATGCATTCGACCGCTTCTACGCAGAAAAGTTGGGAGTAGATGTAGACAATCTCTTTATCTCTCAACCGGATAACGGAGAACAGGCATTGGAAATTGCAGAGCAGCTAATCCGTTCTTCTGCCATTGACATTATTGTTGTAGACTCTGTGGCAGCGTTAACCCCGAAAGCCGAAATTGAAGGCGATATGGGGGATAACAAAGTTGGCTTACAGGCACGCTTGATGTCTCAAGCACTACGTAAACTAACTTCTGCAGTAAGCAAAACCCGCACTACTTGTATTTTCATCAATCAGTTGCGTGAGAAAATCGGTGTAATGTTTGGTAATCCGGAAACGACTACCGGTGGTAACGCATTAAAATTCTATGCCTCTGTACGTTTGGACATCCGTGGTTCTCAACAAATAAAAGATGGCGAAGAAGTTATCGGTAAACAGACTAAGGTAAAAGTAGTGAAGAATAAAGTGGCACCTCCTTTCCGTAAAGCAGAGTTCGATATCATGTTCGGCGAAGGTATTTCCCGTTCCGGTGAAGTGATCGATCTGGGAGCTGATATGGGAATCATTAAGAAAAGTGGTTCATGGTATAGTTACAATGATACTAAACTGGGACAAGGACGTGACGCTGCAAAACAGTGTATCGCCGACAATCCGGAATTGGCAGAAGAACTTGAAGCATTAATATTTGAAAAACTGAAAGAACATAAGTAAAATTAAAGATTGAAAATTAAAGGCTGCGCAATTGGATTAGTAACCCCTGCACAGCCTTTTGTTTTTATCCTTTTTTATCAATCAATAGCTGATCAACCTTCTTAAAACCAATAAATATATGCCAGTGTACTACAGCTAATAACAACCCACAGCAATATACCTTGAATCAATGGCTTTAACCCTACCGACCTTACTACATCCATAGAAAGAGAAGCACCTATGAAAAACATGGTTATAGTCAAAGTTTTACGAGCCAAGCCATTAATAGCAGACCCTAACTCCGGAACACTACCTAAGAGATAAGTATTTACTATCATAGCCAGTACAAAGAAGAAAATAAACCAGGGAATACTTATTTTTTGTCCCTTGCTTTTGAATATAAACGAAGTTGCAAATGCCATCGGAATAATCCAAAGAGCACGAGTCAATTTTATAGTAGTAGCTACCTTCAAAGCTTCTTCACCGTACGCTGCTCCTGCTCCAACAACAGAACTCGTATCATGAATAGCAATGGCAGCCCATGTTCCGAATTCATGCTGGCTCATACCCAAAGCGTGACCAATAACCGGAAAGATAAACAATGCAATTGCGTTTAGAATGAAAATGGTGGCTAATGCCACAGACATTTCACTATCATTTGCTTTCACCACCGGTCCAACAGCAGCAATAGCACTCCCTCCACAAATAGCAGTACCGGAACTGATCAAATAGGAGGTATTACGATCCAGCTTCAATACCTTGCGGCCAATAAACCACCCGATCAGTAAGGTACCAATAACAGAAATAATTGTGAACTCCATACCTTCTTTACCGGAAGCCAAAGCAGAATCAAGATTCATACCAAACCCCAAACCGACTACTGAATATTGCAATAAATATTTTGAGGTTTTCTTATTAAACTTTGGATGTGCCTGCCCACAGATCAATGCAAATGCTAATCCTAAAAAGAGAGCTAAAGGAGGGGTTACCCATGCGGAAAGGGCATGCATTCCTGGAATGTAGTCTAACAACAAGAAAAAAGTTAAAATAGAAAGTAAAGACACATAAACAGTTTTATTATTTGCCTTTAATGTTCTTGTAATCGCTAAAGCCATATCTTTATTATTTAATTATTTTTTCGGCTGCAAAGATATGCTTAGTTTATGGGCTATGCCAATCGTTTCTATTTATGTGCTATAACTTTTTATTATCACCTACAAATAGAAATTACTTATAGTATAAATTTTCTATTACTATCTTGAGATTAATTTATACTATAAGTAATTCAACTATCTGTTATAAACACCTGTTATTTCAATAAATGTTTATTTATAAAATTCCATGCACCTTCTTTATAATAACGATGCCCTCCATTACCAATATAAAGTTCACAATTATCCGGAACACCGGCAGCCGTATATATTTTCTTCAGATTTACAAAAGCCTTCTGAGTTTCCTTGAGAGGAAACATAGCATCGTCTTTTCCATTCAAAGTACAAAAAAAGCGAGGGGCTGTCAGTCCCGCGATATCCGACATTTCACCATACTCCAATATTCCCGGAACATAATTACAGTCACAATGATACATTGTTCCAATACTCCCTGTAAAAGTACAAAAATAAGAAGATGGAATAGACATCGAAATACGAGTATCGCATGCTCCGGCAAAAAGAGTCGTCGTTCCACCTCCCGAATTACCAGAAACAATAATATTTGACTTATCAACGGGCAACTCTGCCAATGCCCAATCTATTAACTTAGAAATATCCCACACTCTATCGCCTATAGGAGTTCGCCCAACCAATAAGTCTTGCATTAATAGCGTACGACAAGAATATGGTACGTCCTTTGCCTTATCTTCCGAAGTACGTGTCTTTCCGAATCCTCTTGAAGTAGGAGCTATGGCAATAAAACCGTTCTGCACTGCTTGTACAGCAACATTTCTTTCGCCAATCTCGCCCTCAATACGCTCCTGCTCAGAGAGATATATTCCGGCGTAGGTTTCCGTATTTTTCCCATGTCCGTGCGGCGTTATCATTAAAGGTAACTTTCCTTCCTTATTTTTAGGTAATAAAAGCACAAACGGCAAAGGGACAGTCGGTTCAGTCCATATTTCCCATCTCTCTCTAATAGCGTATCCGATATCTTCAGAACTGATTTTTCTGGCTTTAACTTTAAATGAAGACAATTGCCTTTCCAACTGACTAATTCCTAATCTTTCTTTTAATTTATCTCTAAATTCTGTCTGCCAAACTTCAACTTCTTCAGGTGTCGTGCCCTTGAATGCATATTTCATTTCAGCACTGTTATAGAGATCATCATAATAATCAGATGCGGAAAAACTGTCTTTATAAACAAGGTCTCGCTCTCTCAATATATCATCTTTTTGAGTTGTTTTTTGGTAATTTGTACATTGGGTCATAAATAATGTACTTGATAACAATGCAGACCAGTATATTATTGCCTTCATAAACACATAACATTTTTTATCTTAATGTGAACTATACGAATGATTATAACTTTATATTTATCACTATTTGATACGAGAAAGCGGCCTTAATATAACTTTACCCGAGATTCCTGACGGCTGGGGAGACCAATTTCCTGCGTCAAATTTTCCATCCTTTCCAACGTTCATTCGTCCTTTTGAATCGATGTTCGCATTATAAAAAATCTTCCATTCCAATCCTCTTTTATCCATATAAGAAATACGATTTGCCATAAGGTTGGAAACTTTAATTTTCAGTTCATCATCTCCTTTCAATACAGAAGTTGGTATCTCTATTGTATACGGAGCATTAAAAAGAGTTCCCAAATATTTATTATTCACATATATCGCAGCACTCTCATACAGATTCTCGATGTGAAGTAACCAAGCATCTGCTTTTCCCGGTAATGCTGGTATACGAGTTGTATATTCAGCAGTCCCTGAAAAAGCTGCGTAGTCTTCTCCATATTCTGTCCATGACTCCAACTCTGTAACATTTCTCGCTTCCGGTAATACAGGACCACCTTTCACAAAAGAAATCGTCCAATTATTATTCAAAATAACCTCTTCACCTATCGGTGTATAATAAGGATACAAATCACCCGTATACTTTTGACTGAATGTTTCAACTACCATCGATTCATTGGGTTTCAAACTAAGCCATAGTTCCGTCTGCCCACTCTTCTCACGCGTCCGCGCATAACCGTCTTTTCCAGTCATTGGATTATATAATGCACACGATTTATAATCCGCATTCAAAGTTACCCAATCTGAAAATTCTTTATCTTCAGGATTCAAAATAAAATAATAGAAATTCCCGTCTTCTTTTAAACGCCTGACACACTGTAATCCCTGTTTACAAATACTTTCGGAAATAATCCCCGATTCACTCATCAAATCCGATAAGGTCCCTGAGGTTATAAATTTGCCTTTTCCATATTGAGCAATACACACTTTCCCCTTATCTACAAATTTAAGTTTGTCTTTCAAAGAAAACAATTTATTTCTGTCGTGCTCTAAATTAATCAACCCCGGAACATCGGAAGGAAGCGTACCATAAAAAGCAACAGTAGCACCGGCCTTCACCAACTCCAGCAATCGTTCAAATGTCTTTAAAGGCATATGTTTTATTTTAGGAACCACAATCATCTTATATATATTCCCCCCGGCAGAAACACCTTCTTTCGCGACTTTCACCTCTTGTAGCAGTCGGTCAGACACGGCATCCCATGAATATCCGTTTAGCCAGAAATAACGCCCGCATTCATCCATTGTTACCGTTTTAAAAGAATGGAAGTAATGAAACATTTCTTTACCGGGAGTAGACCAAAGGTCAGAAATTCCATAATAAAGCAATAAATCGTTAGATGGTTTTCCTGCCTGCAAAAAGCTTTGTGAACAGGCAACATAGTTATTGAGTGCTCCGAAATCATCCCAAAAACTATTGGATGGAGTAAAATGTACCGCTGCATAATACAGCCATCCCGGCCAAGAAGCATTTTGAGGAGAATAAGCCGTACCATGATAAAATATATGATTTACACCTCCCAATAAGAATTTATCATTGGCAATCTTGACATCAGACAATTTGGTTTGAAAATGTTCATTTAACAAAGTTGCTGATTCTGCTGACGTTAGCTTCTTTCCCATCAGATGAGCAGCCGAAGAAGCACTTTTTATATCCGTAATCGTACTCCCTTCTGTTTCCGGAATATCGCTGGCCGCATACAAATCCAGAGCATTAGCCGGAGAACCGTGTGCCTGGTTCCGAATACCTTTTCCTTGATGTTCAGCCCACAACTGCCATTTTCGAGTGAATCGTTCTAATAACAAATCAGAGATAACCATACGATAATCGTGTAAAACCCTACTATTAGTATCATCATCTGCCAAGCCTAAAAGAGCCGGAAGATATTGTTTTAAATCATATCCACAAACTCGTTTAAACTCTTTCAGAAAATCCGGAGTCCAATTTGCACATCCAACTGCATCATCCACTTCATAAGAGTCATTAAAATAACATCTTAAATAACTCAAATCGTATCCGGTGAATGCTTCGTCGAACTTTTTCAGATATTCACTGATTGCATGCTCCGAAAAATGATCTATTACATTCCCTTCACCACCAGGGCTCGCACGTTCCACCATTTTACCATGATTGCCTTGAAACAAAGCACAAATCAACCAATCTCCCTTAGGTGCAGTCCAGTCCAAAAAACCGTTTTTCACCCTATCCGTAAGATCTATAGTTTCTGTAAATCCAACTTGCCCTGTCTGCTTCTTATTAGCTGTGACAGTAATCAACGGCAAACTTTTTTTATACCAAATCTGTGCATAACAATTCTCTTGCAAATTCCGGTTCGCAGTGACAGGTTCTTTCACATCGTCAATATTCACTTTCGAACCGTTTTGAGTATAAACCAGCGGTTGACGGACATATTCTATTCTCTCAGCCAGTCTCTCCCCCTCTTGTAACTCAAACGTTTTTGACAACATACTTTTACAGGCCATATCCTCATTGACCCAAGGCCCACCAAACGGCCATCCGGATGTATTCGCCATATCCACCCCCATGCCAAGGCGTTTAGCCTCAGCAAGGGTGTACACTAATTTATCCATCCATTCCGGAGATAGAAAATCAATAAATTTACTTTCTTCTCCCCTGACTCCATATACAGGAGTAATTTCAACCCCTCCTATTCCTGCTTTCCGATACGATTCCAAAGCAGCTGTAATATCTTTCTCAGTCAAGACATTCCCAAACCACCACCAACGGGTCCATGGTCTCATCTCCTGCGTAATTTCCGGCCATTTTACAGCTCCGGTTTCTTGCATTTTCGAACTATTAGAAAGAGAACAAGAAGTAAAAAATACTACAACAGTATATAATAAAAGATATTTTCTTAACATAATATCCATCATTTACTTAATTATTTAGCTAAAGAAACCGATTTTATTTTGACACGTCCTCCCTCATCATTAGATACAACAAAACCGATTGTCACAGGTCCGCTTGCCAATACTTCAAATTCCATACCCTGTTTTGTTATCTCTATTGTTTCATCCCAATGAAGATAAGCAATAACATTAGGATTACTTTCCACATCGTCAATATCAGGAAGTTCCACTCCCTTAGCTACTACAAAATAACAATTATTTTTTCCAACAAAACTAAACGGAACAAAAGCAGCATAATAAGCCCCTTCCGGTAAATCCGTGGTTTGATAAATTTTAGCATTTTCCAATGCACCCGTCGTTGCTTTATTTGCATAAAAATCCATCACTCCACCATTATCTCCCTGATAACCGCCTACATATATCTTCTTAGACGAATTATAAGTCGACAATACATTTTCAGTACAGGTCCAATCTTTCAGGCAGTCAACACGTCCGGAAACCAATCCTGCTTTCTGGAAAGGATTTCCACCATTTTTTATGTAAATATCCGTAATATCCTCCCAAATATGAACCACCTTTTCTTTCGTAACCAGATTTCCACGCGTACCCTTCGAAGTCAGTTTTACATTATAAATTCCAACCCCGGGAAACACATGCTTCTGAGGCTCTTTCTCGTTAACCGTTGACGACCCGTCATCAAAATCCCATTCATAATCCAGGCAGAAAACAGATTTATTGGAGAAAGAGACCTCAAATGGTTTCTTTTCGTCCATTTCGAAAGTGAAGTCCGGTTGAGGCTCTATAAACCCCGCTGTAATGTCGACAACAATAAGACTCATTTTTTCATTGATCTCTGCGTTCGAATTTAGTATCCTTATGCCTAATACATATCTTTTATCCAGATTATCCAATAAAAAAGGGATATCCACAGTCAAATTCAATTGTCCTAAATCTTCTCCTTTTGCAATATGTATTTCCGTATCCAACCGATATTTATCTGCAGGCAAAATTTCAGGAATAGTACCATCTTCACCCACTAATTCCTCCGAATCGATAAGAGCAGGTATCGTATCATTATCAATCCCCAATTCAACACTCACATCATTATTACTCCATACCGATGACCGGTATACACCCAAAGGTATCAGAACCTTATTATTCTCCACATCGATTTTATAACGAAACGGAGCATTTTCTGTTTCTACGATCTGATCAACCTTATAAATAATACTTTCATAAGTCCCCGCTATGTATACTTTATCAACCGGATATTCAGATCCTGCATCATAAATATCTTTATATTCACATGCATGTAACAAGATAACCAGCAACAATGACAATGCTCTATATATCATCTTTTTCATATACTTTATATTTTTATTCGTTAAGAAATTTACCATAATGGATTTTGCGGCCAACCAGCAGCCATTACTTGCTCATTCAAAATGACCGATCCCGGTATAGGATAGAAATACATTTTAGGTGAAAAGACTCTCTTTTCAACATTGATTTTTTTATAAGTAAAAGTTTCATTTTCATTCTTACGTATCTCAACACCTGTCAAATCAGCATTAAGCACATCCGTCGCAATCATCCATCTCCGGGCGTCCCATAAACGATGATCCTCAAAAGCTAATTCAATCCGTCTCTCATTTCTTATTCTTTTACGTAACACATCCTGATCCGTATCTCCAATCGGAATCATCTTAACATCAGAACGGCCTCTTGTTTTATTCACATAAGTCAGAATATCCGGATGTCCGGGATTACTCTCATTCAAAGCCTCAGCATAGTTCAAGTAAATCTCGGAAATACGAAAGATCACCCAGGGATGATTACTTGTACCATTCACCATCAAATCGATATTAGAATCTACAAACTTTCTCAAATAATATCCGGTCATTGTCCCGTTCTTAATCCTTTTGTGTGCCCCTCCCTCAAATGTTTCTATAATTGTATTTTTGAATGAAGAGCCATTGGTATAAATCGATAAGGCCAAACGAGGATCACGATTACTATAGGGAGAGAGAGCATGTTCCGGATTATTCCAATCAAACTTACTACCATCAATCATTTCATAATCATCCACCAAATTCTGTGAAGGAGTAACTCTCCCTTCCCCATTAGGAAATCCGGCCGGAAAATTCAATTTTTCAAACGTATTGGTATTTCCGTTTATACGTCGCACCAATATCAATTCTGGGCTTTGAGTTATTTTTCCTAAATCCGAATAACGTTCCATCAGTCCATAACCGGCTTCGGCAGACAAATCAATTACTGCTTTAGCTGCTGCGGCGGCCTCTGCCCATCTGCCCCTACGATCTTTCTTTTCTAAGGTTACCAGTTCGGGATGTGAATATCCTTGTGTCCATGAATCTGTATTCCATAAATCGCTGGCTGCATATAATAACAATCTACTTTTCAAAGCTAAAGCAGCCCCTCTTGTTACTCTTCCTAAATTATCATTATTATAAGTTATTGGTAAAGCGTCTTCATCACCATTTTCTCCTTCTCCACCCAAAACAGAACATTCATTAACTATAAAATCAACGCATTCTTGCAACGTATTTCGATGAATATTTTTAAAATCCGCATCCAACGGTAAAGCTGTTTTCATAATCGGAATGCCGCCATAACGTTTTACCAATTCAAAATGATAATAAGCTCTTAAAAAACGGGCTTCTTTCTTCCAATTGGCAATATCCTTCAATCGCGTTTTATAAATCTCTTGTGCATTTTCACTCGGATCAAACTTATATGCATCCAGATTCACTTCAAACTTTTCCGAAGATTCCAGATAGGTATTTATACGACGTATATAAGAATAATAATGTGCCCACAAATCATCCGGATTAACATACTGATTCCAAGAACCGGAATTAAAGACTTGCGCATTACCCTGCAAGGTATATTCGGCCTCATCACTTAACGAAGCCATCATCGCATTATCAATCAAATAATGTCCGTCACGCATACCTGCATACAGATGAGTAACCTGTTTCTGCAAATTGCCATATTCCACGGCAATCGCCTCTTCATTCATAGTGGTCGAATATTCTCTGTCCAGATCAGAACATGCTCCAAACAAGAACAACATAAAAATAAGATTATATTTATTTATCGTACTTCTCATTTTTTCTCGTATTTATCAAAACTGAATATTTGCTCCTAAACTCACCGTTCTTACTGCAGGATAACCTCCAATCCTTTCTGAATCATATCCGTCAACATTATCCACAGCAAAAAGATTGGTTCCATTCACAAAAACCCTTAAATCGGCTTTTGTTGCGGGAATAATATTTTTAAAAGTATATCCGACTTCTACATCTCTCAATTTCAAGAAATTACCATTACGCATCCAAAAAGTAGATGTTCTATAATTATTTTGTTCATTAGTAAGAGAAAGCCGGGGATAGGTTGCGGTATGTGCTGTCTCGTCCGAAGTCCACCGGTTCAATGCAAATTCCGAAACAGAACCATTGTTTTGAAAAGCCTTGTAATAACTAGCATCCAAATACACATTCCTATTCAACGCTGCATGGAAAAATGCCGAGAAATCTATGTTCCTATATGAAAATCCGAGATTCATCCCAAGCGTTATTTCCGGAATATTCGTATAACCGAAAGGAGCACTGTCATTATTATCGATAATCCCATCTCCATTCCAATCTTTATACTTCAAATCTCCAGGAACAACCTCTTTCCATGTTGGTTTTGCAACGTCCGGATTATCAATATCCTCTTGTGTGTAATACCCCAATGATTCCAAATAAAAAGGTTGGTTGATACGATGCCCCGTCTTATACAAATGTCCATTATTCTCGGCCCTAATATCTTCAGACATATATAATATCTCATTCTTGGCCATCCACATATCTGTCTTTATATAATATTCAAAATCTTTACCGATACGGTCATGATAAGTAATAGATGCTTCAAAACCGGTATTTTTAGTTTTTCCAATATTCAGATACGGTAATTCTGCTCCCATATAAGAAGGAATACTCCGATTCGGTAAACATAAGATACTCGATCTACGATTGTGAAAATAATCGAACGAAAGATCCAATTTTCCTCCTAAATTCGCCTCAAATCCTATATTCATCTTTTTATCTTTCTCCCATGAAATATCCGGATTGGCCAATCTAAGCTGTCTGAAACCGGAAAAATTACTATTACTAATTCCAAAATTATACCCGTCTGCTCCTCCATATTCCTGATCATACATAAAGCGTCTGTCACCATTAATCTTATCATTTCCGGTCAAACCATATGATGCCCTGAGTTTCAAAAGTCTTATCAAATTATTTTCTTTCAAAAAATCTTCCTCTGAAATAACCCAAGCGATAGACCCTGCCGGGAAAAATCCGGCGCGATTTCCATTTTTAAACGTTTCAGCAGCTTGTAATCCCATAGAAAACTCACCTATATATTTTCGGGCATATGCATAAGTCATACGTGCTCCCATACCGACATGTATAAAAGGTTGTTGTTGTCCGTATGTCTCATTCTCATACGAATATAAAAGTAAAGCATCTATATCGTTTCTGCCAAAAGAACCTTTATAATTCAATGATCCCTCTACCGTCGTATTCCTCCATTGATCGGACATTGAATCATCAATCGTTAACTGTTCTTTTTTACCAAAAGGTTCAGAATACAAATATTTTCCTTCAACATCTTTACCCGTTAACGCATAATACTCATAATTAGCATATCTATTAGAATATCCCAAATAATAACTATTAAAAGATATAGCACCGGAAACACTAAGTCCGGGAAGCAGCATATCCAACTTCTCCGTCAACCTTAAAGCAGAATTAATATTTCTCGAATTTTGTTTCCAATAACCACGTTCTGTAATATTAGCCAACGGATTAGACCAATTACTGCTTCCTCCCCATGAATTATTAGGATTCATTACAGGAAATGAATTAGGCGGAAGCTGTTGTATACGGCTAAAAAGATCATTCGTATTCTTACCGGCACCTGTCCCTCCCGGAGTTATTTTGTCTTCGATAGCAATTCCCAATGTAATATGAGCAGATAAGTTTTTTGTAATATTCACATCCATATTAGAACGGATATTGTATCGATTATAATGCTGGTTCTTGGTTTTATCAGACATATCAGCCGTACGTCTGAGTAATCCGGAATTTCCCAAATAATTTAATAACACAAAATATTTTACAATATTATTTCCTCCTTGAAAATTCAAACCGACTTTATACATCTCGGCTGTTTTCCGTAAGGTCTCGTCGTACCAATCCACATTCGGATACAGATACTTATCCGTACCATTTTTATAAGCATTCAAAGCATCCTCATCATAAAACTGAGCACCATTATTCGCATAACCATAAGCCTCATTGTAAAGACGTGCATAATCATACGAATCTAAAAAATTCGGCATCCGGGTTGGCTGTTGGAATCCAATCTGTGCAGTAAAATTTATTTTTAACGGAGAATTTAAACCTCTCTTAGTATTTATCAGTAAAACCCCATTAGCTCCTCTCAATCCATAAATTGCCGTTGCGGACGCGTCTTTCAATAAAGTTACCGATTCTATTTCCTCCGGCATCAGTTGAGACAAAAGTGTTCTCAGATATCCATCTCCATCAATATATTGGGTTACAAAGCCATCAATAACAATCAAAGGTTCAGTCAATCCCTGAAAAGTACCAAGTCCTCGTATAAACAATTTATTATCAATAACTCCAGCCTCATCCGAACCTTGACTAATCGTTAGTCCCGGTAAACGGCCGGCCAACGAATTAAGCAAATTAGGAGTAAAAGATTTCGAAAGCTCATTTCCACGGACAGAAGAAATAGCACTGCTCGTTTTATATCTTTCCTGTACATCGTATCCAATGGAAGTTTCGGCACATATACTGTCATTTACAGCAAAAGTGGAAACAGGTATGGAAAGAAAAGCAAAACACATTATATATTTAAACATTGAATTCATAATATCTATTTAAAAGTTCAAGAAATATAACCATATCAATATCCCGGATTTTGAATTAGATAACCTTTATCCATTTCACCGGTAGAAAACGGATGCCTATACATCTTACGGTTGAAAGTCCTCACTTCAAAAACATAAGGTTCATATCGACATTCTTTCGTACCATCTATCTTATAGATTTTAATTCCGTACATATCGCCTTTCATAATCCCTTCCTGTTCACATATTTCCCAACGTCTGACATCAAACAAACGATGTCCTTCCATACACAACTCTATAGCTCTTTCATTCCGCACTTTTTCTCTGAATTCTTCCTGAGTCAGATTCCGAGATAAAGAAGGCATACCCGCCCGCTTACGAATTTCGTCCACAGCATCATAAGCCTCTGTAGGCGGAGTATCATAATATTCATTCAAAGCTTCTGCGTAACTTAAATAGAATTCTGCCAATCTGAAAATACATCCTTTAGGTTCAACCTGCACATTATCTCTCCGGCTAACTGAAAGTGGTACCGGTTTATGCATATATTGCCCTGTAATACATTTATCATTGCCAGTCTGAGACATGTCCATAGAAAGATTATCCGTAGAATTCCAAGGTTGACCATGATAAGTTGCCGTCTGTCTGAAACGAGGATCCAATTCTTCATATTTTTGCATCAGATCATCTCCTCCATTCATATTCCATGTCTGCTGAGTTCCATCTTTCTTCTCATATTTCATAACAAAATTAAATGTCATACAAAGTCCTCCACCCGAACCTCCGACAACACTCGGTATTTGTCCATTCCATGGAAAGTGTCCTGTACCGACTTTTCCTCTACACTGATCAGCAAGAATTACCTCTTCATTATCCGGATTATCCCATACGTATAAATAGGATATATCCTTACCGCTTTCATCCTTCCTTCCTTTTACAAGAGCCACACCTGTCTTGGTAGCCTCATCAAGAACATCTTTAGCAGCATCTGCTGCCGCTTTCCAGCGCTCTTTATCATAATTTCCTAAAACTATCAGATCATTATTTGCACCAAAATTCAGATAAGGTTTATCTGTATTAAAAGTGGGACTCGCAGCATAGAGTAAAGTCCTGGCTTTCAAACACATTGCAGCCAAATTAGTGAGTCTCCCTCTTTCGGAAGTATTTAACTCATTTGGTTTCGGTAAAAGTCTTATAGCTTCTTTGCAATCATCCAAAATAAATTGAACGACCTCTTGAACCGTATTCCGTGGAATTTTAAGATCCCCTCCTAAAGCAACACGTTCACGAAGAATCGGGACACCTCCATATTTACGAAACAGCTCAAAATAATTAAGTGCTCGGATACAATACCCTTCTCCTTTGACACGACGTTTGAAAGCATCATCTTGAAAAGGAGCATCATCTATGCGTTCCAATATCGTATTAGCTCTTCGTATAGCTTTCCAGTGAGTCGCAAACCTAAGATCCCCTGTATTACTAGGATTCATTCCTCCAGCGTTCCACGGAGCTTGACACCAGTACCACCCCTGGGTTATCTCGGCTTCATCTGTTGCAGCTCCCGAACCGATATCACTCATATCATGTTGGTTCCAGTATGGAAAATCACTTTTTACTCCCATAAAATAAGTTCCGGCAACGAAATAATCGATTTGTATCGGTGACGAAAAAATCGTATCTTCAGTAACATCCACTCCGGGAGGTTTCTCCAAATATCCATCACATGATAAACATATTGCATTCAAGAATATACTTAAAAACAGAACAGCGGTTTTTATATATTTTTTTTCCATTTTTATTGTGTATTAGAAATTAATGTTAAGTCCCATATTAACCGTTCTTACTATAGGATACGGTTCATAATTATTATCGTTATAAGAAGGAACTTCCGGATCTTCACCTTTCCACAACCCGCTCCAAGTAAGCAGATTCGTTCCATTCACATATATACGCGCCGACTCAATATGTACTTTTTTCAATATCGAATTGGTAAATGTATATCCCAATTCCACATTTTTCAAACGCAGATATTTTGAATCACGTATCCATAAAGTCGAATTCTGATAATTATGTTCCTGTGACCTGTTAGCCGAAACATGTGGAAATGTTATATTCTCGCCTCTTTCATATTTTTCTTGAGTCCAACTCCAATCTTTCAAGAAATCCAAGGCCGATCCATCTTGTTGCCAGCCTTGATAGAATTTCTTTGAAGCCTTTTTCGATGAGTTTGCCGCTCCTTGAAATAAAACGGAAAAATCAAAGTTCTTATAACTTCCTCCCAATGAAAATCCGTATGAGATCTCAGGGAAAGGGCTATAGCCAATAGGAACCATATCATTATTATTAATGATACCATCCCCATTCACATCCTTATATTTGACATCACCCGGTTGCAACTTATTGTTATTCCAGATAGATACCGGACGATTCGGATCATTTACCTCCTCCCAAGTATTATAAAATCCTTCAGCAATAAGTCCGAAATACTGTTCAAACGGTTTCCCTGTCCGCTGCATATACGGATAAGCCCTGTCAACCTCATCCATTTTCAATATCTCATTACGGGCAAAAGTAAACAGCCCTTTTATCCAATAATTAAAATCACCGATACGGTCATTATAAGATATTTCACCGTCAAAACCATAATTCTTCATTTTACCCAAATTATAAGCAGGTAAATCAGCTCCGACAATGACAGGTACACTACCTCTATTCGCCAGGATATTATCTCTCAATTCTCTAAAATAATCTCCCGTAAATTTAATTCTCCCTTCCCAAAAATAAAGGTCTACTCCGATATTCATTTTCTTCGCACGTTCCCATGTTAAATCAGGATTCCCTAATTTTCCTTCCGATGCTGTCAGATCCCATTTTTTATAATCGAGACCGATTGTTCCAAAATGATAAGCATTATTGCTTGCCATAGCATTCGAATTATTATCCGAACTGTTATAAGTGTAAGCAGTAGGCAAATAGAGGAAGCGTTGGCCTCCAATCTTATCATTTCCAACTTCACCATAGGAACCTCTGATTTTAACATAAGTCACAATCTTATTTTCCGGGAAGAAACTTTCTTCGCTCAATACCCATCCTAAAGAATATGCAGGAAAGAACCCGAACCGATGTCCTTTTGCAAAATTCTCAGTACCATTATACCCGGCATTAAATTCAGCAAGATACCTGTTTTTATAAGAATAAGTAATACGACCTACCAAACCGGTATAAGCACTCGGAATCTTATATAATAAATTGGGATTATTATCTTTTGTTTGATTATACAACATCAAAGCACTTACCTTATGATCACCAAATTCTCCCGAATAATTCACTCCGGCTTCAAAATAAGTCCTTCCTCTTTGACTAAGAGATTCAGTAAGCCCATAAGGCGACGGAGTCCCTTGAGGAAGGAAACTCGGTGAACCGTCCGGTTTTTTCACAGCTTTATAAGTTTGAACCTCTTTGTAATACCGGGTACTGTGCCAATTCCATTGTTGATATGAAATCATAGCGTGAACACTCAGACCTTTAAGTAAAAAACCAAGATCGTAAGTTGGTTTCACCGAAACATTCAACTGATTGGAATAGTTCTTTAATGCCCCGCTATTGATCATTATTCGCGTTACAGGATTTCTGGAATAATTATACCGACCATCCAAGTTTTCAATCACTTTACCATCCACTACTCCCGGCCCCGATGTAGGCGGATGTGCAAAAGCATACGAAAGAACAACTCCGGTATCCTCATTAGGGCGATTGACAAATTCCAGCTGATCAGATACATTCAGCGTTACATCGAGTCGTTTTGTTACCTTAAAATCAAAATTCGTACGAAAATTATATCTTTTATAACGTACTTGCGCATCATAATCAGGTACCAAATCTGTATTATTATACATACCACCTTGTGTAAAAACACCTAATGAAGCAAAATACTTCACTCTTTCCGTACCTCCTCTTAAGTTAATATTATGCTGAGTTTGAAGACTTGTTTCCTTAAACAGCATATCCACCCAATTCGTATTCGGATAAAATACAGGATCGGAATTATCTTTAAACTTCCGAATCTCCTCATCCGTAAATACCGGATCGTAGTTTCCAGTCAAATAACCATCATATTTCCGTGTTTCATTTAGTTGAACAGCCCAATTATATGCATCCATCGGCTCGCGTAAATTCGTAAATGAATTTATGGCATAACTGGTCGATACACTCAATTTAGGTTTCTCTACCATTCCTCGTTTGGTGGTTATCAATATCACTCCATTAGCACCGCGTACCCCATATACCGCCGTAGCCGAAGCATCCTTCAAAATAGCGACATTTTCAATTTCATTCGGATCGATATTATTATAGTTTGCCACTTCTATTCCATCCACCATCACCAAAGGATTCTGTAAATCACTATCATAGGAACCTGCAAAAGAACCAATCCCCCGGATTCGGATAATAGATTGGTCATTACCTGGCTCACCCGATTTCTGAACAGCTGTCAAACCAGGTAAACGCCCGACAAGAGCATTACTGATATTAGCCTGAGACGACTGTACCAATGCCTTCGTATTCACAGAAGATATTGCTCCCGTAACAGTCTCTTTCTTCTGTACTCCATAACCTACTACTACGACCTCTTCTACCATATGGACATCTTCAGTCATAGTAATAAAAATATCACCCAAGGTTTTTACTTTATAAATTACCGTACTATAACCTAAATATGAAAATTCAAGAGTAGCACCTACCGAAGCCTGAACAGAGAATTTTCCTTCTACATCCGTAATCGTTCCCAATGTTGTACCTTGAACCAATACAGTAGCTCCGATAAGAGGCTCTCCCTTTGAGTCTACTACTGTACCTTTCAATGTCTTTACGTTTGCAAAAGTAGTCTCAATCGTATTCCCAGCCCATACAGATGTCATTGAGACGAGCAGAAATACCAAACATAGATATAGGAATCTCTGTTGAAAGAATCCTAAATTCCAACATTTAATACCGTTTTTCGTGTGTTTTTCCATTTTATTATAATATAGAATTTAACCTGTAAATTGTTCCTTCTTTTACTGTTTCCCCACATTCTGTCTCTTTCCGGACTCTATCAAAATTGACGGATCTAACATCGATACGTCTACTTTTTTCACCATCGATCTTTAAAAATAAAGGAGCTTCTTCCGATGTACGAAACCCGGAAAACACAACATCCGAAGACTCATTCAAATATACTATAGGGGCCTCTCCCTGAGGAAGATCGACCTGAAAATTATTCAGACTTACATTATGCACATCATCGAAAATAAATGCGGGTCTATAATCCGGTTTCCGTAAACGACATTGTATGTTTTCCATCGTCAGATTCTTTACATGCCGAATATACAGACCGTAAGCCGGCAGTACCGGACCGAACATTCTATTTTCGGGATACTCATTTATCTTTTCCGGAACAACAATAGAAGCATCGTTTTCATCCGCCCCTCCTGTATAGCTAAACATAATATCTCTGAGAGTAACATTTTCAACATAACTACCGGGGATTCCCGTTATCGATGAAGTTATTAAACTTTGATTCTCAGCCACGATATTTGAAACGATAATATTCTTTAGTACTCCTTTTCCCCTACGGTTTCCCAAACGGATAAACAGGGGAGTCTGTACATCCTGCATCGAAATATTATTGATAACCACCCGGTCCATTGTCCCACCGTCAACAACCTCAAGTGCTATACCGGAAATAACTGTTGTATCTGCAGAAATACCCCTTAACATCTTTCGCCAGTTACGAACATTGTTTTCAGAGGCTTTCTTTATAACACAGTTACTGATACTTATATTCCGAAAAGTACCAAAAGATCCGGTACCGAATTTAATTCCATTGCAATTGGAAGCTATAACACAATTAGACACTGTCACATGTTCCACATCAAATCCGGGAATATCCGTTTTAAAACAAATGCCATCATCATCACAGTCTACGATACAATCAGATATGACGACATTCCTACTGTTAATATCAATTCCGTCACAGTTATGATTACCATGAGAATAGATCCTTATATTGTTCACAATTACCCCATCGTTATTGGCACAACGTAATGTCCACGATGCAGAATTATAAAGAAATACATCCTTTACCTTGACATTGGAACAATTCTCGAACAATACAACATGAGGGCGACGACCTTTATCATCACCAAACTGGAAGTTTTTATGATTACCTTGTCCATCAATACATCCTTCTCCCTGAATAGAAGTATTTTTGATATTTTCTCCGACAACAATAGCGCGTCCTTTGTAAGCTTTAGGATCAGTTACTCCCTGTAATACAGCTCCATTATGCAGGAATAAATGAACATTACTCTTAAGGAATATCGTTGTGGTTAGATAAGTTCCCGCAGGAACATACACCATTCCTCCTCCACTCAATGCGCATTTATCTATAGCAGCCTGTATAGCTGCCGAATTATCCCGGGAATTCTGTTTTGCGCCAAAATCCAAGATGGACATATCGGCAGCGTTCACATGCATTCCCCATATTAAACATAGCAGACTTAATATAACCTTTTTCATTGATCTTGTTTTTAAGATTACTATTTATTTTTTGTACATTCCTCCCATGAATCAGTGCGGAAAGGCACTGTCAACAATCCTTCTTTATTATATAAATTGGCTCCCGGATTATTAGACCAAGCATAACGGACAGCAACAGGATCTTTTACCTTATCTGAAAACACCACTACCTTATCTCCTTGGATATAAGCTTTCGCCCACTCAAATTTCCGGTCTTTACCGGCAATAGAAAAACCTGTGACATATCCGTATTTATTGTTTTTAGTACACAATCCTTTTTCCGCGTTATCAAAAGATACAATAATTGTATCCTTTTCCTTCCGAAACGATTGATATACAGGTCCCTCACATACCGTGTCTGTTTGACCGTATGTTTTATTCATTGCCACCAACGCAAGCCGTCTGCCCACTTCCTGTTTATTCACCGGATGTATATTATATGCTTCACCGATATCATAAATAATAGCCTGTCCTGTTTGCGGCAAAGTTAGCGTCATTGTTTGCGCTTCGCGTAATTCAGCCCATGGGCTATCCTTAGGTAGGATATCTTCCGAATTTATATTCGCTAACGATACCCAATAAAACGGAAACTCGTATCCCCATTGCCGACGCCAGTCATTTATCAGATTCGGAAACATGGTTCTGTATGCATAAGCCCGAACCGTATCGTGTTCGCCCTGATACCAGATCACCCCCTTTATACGAAACTTTATCAACGGATGAATCATCGCATTATACAATAGCGAAGGCGCAATATTCGGCCCTATTTCCACATAACCATAATCCATGCTGACAGCAGACTTTTTATATTTCCACTTTTCCGATAAAGGAAAATGAAATTTATTCTTCCCCTTTGTTTCAAGATAATAGTTCTCCGGTTCGGAGATAAAGCCTCCCGTATAAGAGGAATTATTAACCCGAACCGTTACCGTATTCTCCCCTGCTTTCAAAAGCCCTTCGGGTATATCATAAATACGCCGTTTATCATAACCGTATCCTTCTCCAATTTTCACACCGTTTATCCAGACAATATCACCGTCGTCAATAACTCCCAACGATATGGTACCCGACTCTCCAACCACCTTTTCCGAAAGGTTTATTTTCTTACAATACCACACATTTCCTAACGAAGTTCCCAGCTCTGTTCCCATCCACGCTCTGGGAAGATTTACCTCTTTCCACAAGGATATGTCCGTCTCCGGATCATACCATTTCTCGGCCATACCGATATCATTAGCCAGTGCTTTTTCAAATCGTTTCTTATTATCGGAATTCTCTTTTTGGAATTTTCCGAAATCATTTAATGCCAATTGATTATAATCGGCCGACATTGCCGGTGGAAGCATATCAAATGCTTTTCTGCTTGTCCATGTCCTTACTCCGGTAGCTCCCCAAGACGAATGTATAATTCCAATCGGAATATTCAATCGTCTGTAAAGTTCACGCGCATAATAGTATCCTACAGCCGTAAAATTGCCAACAGTAGAAGGAGAACAGATTTCCCACTCACCTGCCATATCTTCTTGAGGCGATGCGTTCACAGTCCGTGAAACATTCAGAGAGCGAATCATCGGATAATTGGCCGCTTCAATCTCTTTTGGAGCATTTGCGGACAACTTTACCTGGAATTCCATATTCGACTGTCCACTACAAACCCACACGTCTCCTATCAGAATATTTTTGATTTTAATCTCATTGCTTTTACCTGAAACAATCATCTCGTAAGGTCCGCCAAAAGGCATTTCTTTCAGTTGAAGTTCCCAATAACCGTCATTATTTGTACGGGTTCTCAGGTTTTGCCCATTAAATATCACAGTTACCAGTTCTCCTTTGTCTCCCCATCCCCATACTTTGACAGGAGCATCCCTCTGAATAACCATATTATCGGCAAAAACACCGGATACCTTAATCATCGCGGATAAATCAGCAATGCCCAATAATCCAAGAATAATCACTACAAATTTTCTTATCATAATCCGATTCTTTAACATTATCAATTAACTTCTGTAATCATAAAAACAAAGCTATCAAACATGGCACTATCATTTACATTTATCCCCATCTTCATCAATTCTTCGCCTGTAAAGATCTTGTCATTTCCCCAAAAGGAACTTTTCTTGCCCATTCTGTTCAGTTCTGTCAGTTTATACTTCTTTTTTTCGTCCAAGCCATCCAATTTAAATTCCAAGAAACAATCTCTACCGTGAAATTCGAAACTATAAGCAAACACAACTGCATTTTTTTTATCTTTATCAACATACATGGATGCCGCCCATCCGCCCTCATCATAAGGCGAAACAAGCCGGTATAAGTCACCGAACTGCACTATCGGACGAATCTGTTTATAGGTTTCTATCGCGTTTTTAGCAAAAACACGTTCATCGCCCTGCAAATCTTCAGGTTGTAGTTCCATGCCCAGACGTCCGGCCATAGCCACATCAAACCGATACTTCAGCGATGCATGCATTTTTGTTTGATGATTAGGACTGATCGAAACATGAGCACCCGTAGCGATAGCCGGAAAAAACATATTAGTACCGTATTGAATAAATATCCGGCTCAGCGGATTCGTATTATCACTGGCCCAAACTTCATCATGATACTTTAAGGCACCAAAATCCAAGCGTCCTCCACCCGATGAACAGAGTTGAATAGTGATATGCGGATATTTTTTACGTACTCTGTCATAAACAGAATATAAACCATTAATGTAATCCACCCAAAAATGAGACTGCTTGTCAGCCGGAAGATATTCCGAACCGGCACGATTGATAAAACGGTTCGAATCCCATTTGATGTATGAAATATTAGACGAACTACTTACTATATCATCAAATGTTTCGACGATAAAATCCTGTACCTCCGGATTCGTCAAATCCAATACACATTGGCTTCTGACTAATAAAAGCTCCCGATTACCGCTTCTAACGATCCATTCCGGATGTTTTTCGGCTAATTCACTTTTAGGATTCACCATTTCCAACTCTACCCAAATCCCGAACTTTACACCTTTCTTATGTGCATAATCCGCTAAATGACCGATCCCTCCGGGAAGTTTTTTCTTATTCACCTGCCAATCCCCCAACCCGCACCGATCATCATCGCGAGGATATTTATTACCGAACCAACCATCATCAAGAACAAACATTTCAATACCGAAATCAGCAGCAGCATCAATCATCCTTTTCACCTTTTTCTCATCAAACTTAAAATAAGTGCCTTCCCAACTGTTCAAGACAACAGGACGTATCTCATTCCCATGCGCCAATGCGTACTTACGACACCAGTCATGATAATTTCTTGAAATCTGCCCACGACCGCAAGAGCTATAAGTCCAAATCATTTCCGGCATTTTAATTTTCTTTCCCGGTTCTATCAGGAGCATCGAAGCATATGGATTAATCCCCCCTACCATATGCAATATACCATATTTATCAAGTTCGAAAGTCATTTTATAATTCCCCGACCAGGCTAATGATCCGGCATATATCTCACCTGTTCCCTCTTGTGCCGGAGCATCTGCCGAAAGCATAAAGGAAGAATTCACCGACTCCGTTGTCAAAATCCCGGTCCGTGCTTCTATGCTCTTTGTTCCCGGTGTCAACTGCTCTTCTTTCATTTTCATTTCAGCTCCCCATCCTCCATAAAAATGAGTGAGATAATAAGACTTACGATGTAAAGGAAGATAAGCCGAAGCTATTTTTTCAATCTTGATGGCATCTTGTTCTCCATTTTCCAATTCTATGTATTGAGCGATAATATTCTCCTTTTTATATGCCTTAAATACAATATTGACAAAAAGAGGATATAATTTATCTTTAAGTCGAATGGTCGTCTCAGATACATTATCATCCATGTTTATCGTATTATGCTCTACATAATATAGATCGGTAGTAAATACTCCATCAGCGTGTGTCAACTGCAAAGCGGGATCCAAAAAGTCTCCGGAAGTAGGAAAAATCTCCGGTATAAGCGAACGACCATCACGCCTGAGCTTGTATTCCTTATTTAAAACAGTAGTCCGGCTATCGGAAACCAATCTATCTCCAAAATACAGAAAAGAGACCTTCTTATTTTCCGAAATAGTAAAAAACATATTCAATCCGGCCGTTTCTATAGTTATAAAATCCATTGATTTCGCACAAACTTCCACTCCGCACAGAATAAACGATAAAAAAGTAATCAATACACACTTTCTCATATCATCATAATATTAGTTTTCCATTTATTTTTCAGACATTCTCACCGGCAGGGTAAAAGGAAATGCCGGTAAGCCATTTTTATTATATAGATTTGCGTTCACGTTATTTTCTACAGCATAACTCACCTTTACCGGATTCTGAATATTTTCACAACCTATTATTAATTTATTTCTTTTAGTAAAAGCTTTCACTTTTCGCTTTTCTCCGGTAGCATCAGTCACCCAAATATCATTTAGTTCCCCTCCTTTTATGCGCAATTCTTTCACAAGATTAAAGCTCACTACTATTTTATCTCCTTTAGCCACTGCTTTCTCCGCCACCGGATAATCTGCAATTTTTTTTCTCCCATATATCTTACTCAATGCCATATCAGCAAATCGTTGTCCGAAAGGCAATTTATCATCCGGATGTACATCATCCGCATTTCCAATATCAATCGTACAGATGACATAAGTATCTTTTTTCTCACGTGCCTTTAACTGTGCATCTCTCAAAATCGCTGCCCGTTCGGCAGACGGATAGTTAAAATTGGTCAGTTGCCCGACAAGAACAGGAAAATCCAAATGGAAACCGGCTCTCCAACTATCAATCATACTCTGCAATTGATATTCATATTCATCGGCCCATTCCACACTATTTTCTCCTTGATACCAGATCAGCCCGGATATGGTATAGGGCATGCAAGGATGAACCATTCCGTTATAAAGGGAACCGGGCTTACAATGCGGTCGTTCCAGCATATGAACACTTTTCGGTTTTTTAACAATCTCCCGGGCAGTACCTTTTGCCAAATTTTCTTCCTGCAAAGCCAATTTCTCTGCGTATGCAATGCTATCATGCGGAAAATCCTTCTTCCATTTCCACCATCTGTCTGTCGCTTTTCTCAAATTATCGTCAGAGGCCTGTAAATCATAAGAAAGCCATGATTCAATACCTGTTCCGGCCCAAGAGGCAGAAATAATTCCAATCGGAACATTTAACTGTTCTTGTAAGAAAACGGCAAAATGGTAACTCATAGCCGAGAAATGTCGAACAGTTTCAGCATTACATTCTTTCCAAACAGCATTCTTACCAAAAACAGATTCCTTCCGGTCTGAGACATGACGCGGAACATGAAACAAACGAATATTGGCATGGTCGGCATTTTTCAATATGTTTTCAGCATTCTTTTCTTCTATGATTGACCATCCCATATTAGATTGCCCACTGGTAAACCAAACTTCACCTATTAAAACATTATTCAGTTCTATCCGGTCCGTTCCATTGATCAATATATGATAGGGTCCTCCAGCTTCAGGGGTAGAAATATACATATTCCATTTACCATCCAATCCGGTTTTTGCCACATACTTCCTATTGTTCCAACTTGTCTCTACGGATATATCCATCCCTGGCTTGTCCCAACCCCAAAATGCAACTTTTGATTTCTGTTTCAAGACCATATCATTACCTATAAGTCCAGGCAAAATAGTCTTTGCATACAAAGTACCGAATGAAGTGATAGAAAGAAGAAAAATCACCAGAAGATTTACAAAAAACTTTTTCATAATATTAAATATTTTCAAAATACAGGAATTACTGCATAAAAGTATCCTCTGTAATATCAGAAAACAGAGTACTTTTTAGAAAAACTCTCATCATTACAAATAAGATTAATAATATAAATCCCCTGTTTAAGCCGATGTAAAGTAACCGAAGAATATCCAGAAAAAGAATCTTCAAGAATTAACTGTCCATAAGCATCAAAAACTCTCATTTTCACCTGTTTTTCTTGATATCCATTTAAGCTTACATATCCATTATTGTCTACACGAACCAATTTCTCCCCATCGTGTTTTATTTGACTCAACCCTGTCCCCACAGGATCTTTATCCGTAACAATATTTTTCACATACTTCGTTACATACTCCATATCATTCCGAATTAAAAAATTCTGTCCATGATCTCGTATCCAAGTTGCAGGTTCAATCGTATTCTTGTAAAAATAGCCACCATCTATCGCATTCAGAAACACACACGGTTTTGGACAATTCTTTATCGTATTACGATGAATAATGATATTCTTAAAACCACCCGCAGGTGCCAAATCACCATTCGAAGCTTCCAATACTACGGAAATAGCAGCTGCCTGAGAACGCTTCAAATTTTGGCGGAACATACACGTTTCTATGTGATTACCACTTATTTCCAGATTTCTCGATAGTCCTGCCTCCATCCAATTAAATTCAGGAGCAATAATTATTGCACCGGCACCAGTATATGTTATTTCATTATTTTGTATTTTTCCATCTGATGATTTTATCAATATTCCTCTTCCCGGAACATGGCCAATTTTATTATTGATAACCCGGAACCCCGCCCCGATTCTGTCAGTTGAATAAATCACATCACCAGGGGAGACATTACTAACTTTATCCCAATCTTCCGCTGAAAAACGAACCATTACAGTTCTTATATACCGGGTATCTTTAATATCTTTAAAATAAGACAAACATTTCTTTATATCCTCTGCGGTAGGATCGGCTGACAACGTCACTCGTGTGGGCTTAGCCTCTCCACGATAGCCCCCATCATTCGAAACAACAACAACATTTTCATCTTTCTTGATAGTTACATCTGCAAGATTATAATCCCTTGCCAAAATATACAATTGTTTATATTCTTTATCTACCCTATATACCGGATAAAAATTCCCGTTAATTGCTATCGGGTCGTCATTTGTATACTGAATAACACATTCCTCTATAGTAGGTCCTATTGTCGCATGCTTACTATGAATTCCATCAGCAATACCAGGTCGTAACCTATCTTGAGGATATTTGGGATCATCTACTTTCCGATCGATAATACAACGATAATAATGTGTATTTTCACAATAATGTTCGGCAAAATGAAAAGCAGGAGAATCATAAATGGTTATACCGGACATTGTCAGATTCTTACAATGATTCATAATGATACAATGACCAACATAAGTAGTAGGAATATTATTGAATACAACAAAATCACCGACTTCATAAGTTCCGACCTTAGGCATTGTCAAATTTACCTGTACTTTACGATCCTCTAAATAAACAATCGGATCTTTTATTTCATTGGTATAAAGATTCCAAATCAACTCCCGGGTATTTTTATCAAAGAAATGTACTCTATTCTGCACTGTTTCCGGATTCAGCATCGGATACCCTTCATGTATCTCCACTTGAAGTGTCTTTGCATCGGCCGACATTTGAGTAATCGTACCTTGTGTAGAGCAAGGCGGATCATACTCTATTGTCAAATCAGAAAAGACCATATCTTCACAATACTCAAAACTAAAAGCCTGTTTCTGATAATTACAAATAATTGTCGAACCATTTCCCTTGACCTGAACATTTTTTTTATAACTAAATAAGTAAGGTTGTTTTCCATCTTTCAAATCAAGGATGTAGGTTCCTTTGGGAATATCAATCACAGAATTATTGATTTGAGCATCAAGAACAGTCCGTAGATCCCCATTTACTTCTCCCGCATTGCTCGTACAAGAGATCATTCCCAAAAAGAATAGTAAACCGAAAGATTTCATTTTATGTTTCATAAGTATTTTATTGATTCTTTATTTACTCGATTTTTACTTTTTAAAATTCATCAACCAATGGCCTATTCTCCAGCCATGCCAACATATTCATAACCAGATAATTCCAATTCTGAAATCCAGGATTTAGTATAGGCTCCCCATTTTCAGGCTGATAATACTCGTGTAAAGCCCCGAAACGTTTAAAATCACGTCCAAATAACTTTATAGTTTTCTCGGCCAATTCGTACGCCTCCTCTTCATACCTATATTTCACCAACCCTTTCCAAACCATATAATTCGAAATCCCCCACACGGGCCCTAACCAAGATGACGGATTACCGGTAGCTTTCAAATTATACATCTTCTCCATTTTAGAAAGAGTTCTGATGCCATACGGAGCATTAAAGGTTTCTGCATTTTTTAAATGTTCCCGAACGATTCTTTCCGATTGTTCCGGCGTTGCAATATCTGCCCACATGGCCAAAAAGCCTGACCAAACACCAATTCTCATGATCAGACAATCCCAATCACGAGGCATGCCACTATGTCTCTCAAATGCCTCCGACCCCCTTACAGGCAATAAATTCAAATCTACACTATAGAAGAAACCGTCTCTTTCATCCCAACAATGCTTTTGAATAGCTTCTCGCAAATCTGATGCATTCTTTTGATATTGAGGTGCGATCTCAAACAGACCCAACCTTTCGCACAAATAAGCTACAGCTTTCAATTCCTTATACATCAAACAATTTAAAAAAATAGATCCGGAGCTTCTTGCCGGACGATAATAGGTACACGGATCATTATCTACTCCGATAGCTACATCATTTTGCCAATAATATAATCCGGTAGCCCGATCTCGATGATGGTTAATATAATTATTCACAAAAGTCTGAAGATAATAAAATTTAACTCTAAGCCATTCGGCATCACCACCATTGAGTTTTGTTAAAAATGCAGCATGTTGAGCCAAACATGGCTTATGCATATTCGTTTTATAAATTTCTTTAGGTTGTATTTCGGCTCTCACAGATTCCCGCTTTATATTTATAGGTATCCAACCATCCATTCCTCCAAATTCCAAAAAATTCAAGATACAACCTTGCTCATATTCTATGGCTTCTTTCGAAGCTTTATCATTACCTATATCCAACAATATCTGACGTAGTGCTATATTAGTCAGCCAAGAATCCCAATCCCATAAAACATCGGAGTATTGATTGCTTCCCGGAGTAATAAAAGGATATTTCAAAGCCATCCCCTCTTCTCTGAACATTCCTCTGTAATCATTGTAAATACATTTTTTTATGATAGAACTATAATCTCTCCATGTTTCTTCTTGTTGAGAATAAACAGAAAATATTGCTATCGAAAATACAATAAATAAAGAAAAAGCTCTTTTCTTTTCCAAGAATTTATCCATAGTTACAGGATTTAATCTTCAATAATTATTTTATATAATTCACAGAAAGGTGCATAAACCTTTTCAAAGCACCTTTCTGTGTTTTATTTTTATTTCAAGATCTTTTCAGAATATACCTTTCCATTTTTATCTACTATCCGCACGATGTAAATACCTTTTTCCAGATTCTGTATGTTAACAGATGTAACGTTCACAGCACTAGGAATGCACGGCATACCAAAAGATGTATACATTTGAACCGATGCAACTTCTTCAGAAAAATACAAAATACCTGTAAGATGATTCAAATAAACATGAACCTGAGAATCCACTTTAAATTCATTGACAGAAGAAACAACTCCATTATACTCGAAAGCACCTAAATCTCTGGAATTACCAGTTTTAGCAACACCTCTTATATCAGTTTGCGGAATCAATTCTTCTCCTTTATATATCAACGAAGAAACTCCATTATCAATAGCATATCCTTCAGGATCATTGATCTCGATATAAGGAATACCTTCTGTCGGTTCGGTTAACTTACGATTAATTCCCACTTGTTTCAGTTTCTGGTCAGTAGACTTGCCGCGAACACTTTTGTTGTTATTTGCCGTAGCAATATCTTCATTATTAAAATGATACAAAAATCCGGCACCCCAAGTCGCATCATACGCTCCACCTACACCATCAATCAAATTATTCTTAATAATATATTCACCTGTCGATCTGGCATCTTTTTCCCGGATTGACCATCCCCAACCTAACTGGTCAACCATTGTTCCGTCACCTTTATCAATAGGTTCTATCATACAATCCAACATAATATTATTTACAAAAACCAAATCGAAATCACCACCAAAGTCACTGAAATTTATGGCATTCTGGTCTGTCTGAACTAATCCGTCAACACCAGTATTGTTCATCATGGACGTATTGTTTACAAAAACAAAACTTCCCGACATCCCTACAGTAGGCGCTGGTTTCTGAGAAGTAATAAGATTCGCTTGTGGGCCTTCCGTACGATTTTTGTAAAATACATTATTAACAAACTTCAAGTTTACATTTCCTTGTTCGCATCTTGCCCAGTGCATGAATCCACTGGCACCCACAGACTTATTGTTTGATACCGTACAATTCATAAATGTTACATTCGCATCACATTCCTCATTAAGGAATAAACGTATGCCACCTCCTGTAGCATTTCTGGCTGTATTAGTAGCCACGTTAGAATCAAAATAACACTTATCAAAAGTAATATCCATCTCCATACCTTCTATGTATAAAGCACCTCCGGCAGCTCCACTACCATTTTCAGCCACACCGTCTCCCGTTTCATTATTTCTGAATATACAATCTTCAAATCGGGCATAAATAGGATTCTCAGATTCTCTCAGACAAACGGCACCGCCTTGATAAGCTTTACATCCTTCAAAAATTGAATTTTTTACAACCAGTTTACCTTCACTGCAAATAGCGCCTCCACGGCAGTTTACTCCAGTAGTAACCACTCCGTTTCTTACAACAACATTATTAAGATTCAACTCCGAATACGGATCTACGTATATCATACCACCAGATCCGGTTCCCCCATCCCGATGTAAATTTTTCAGCGTAATATCTTCCAAGTTCAACTTCACTCTTTTCAAATCAAAGAAACTTGAAACATTCATTTCTCCATCATTAAACTCATCGTCATTCACCCCCATTATTGCAGCTTCAGGAGTACCCCCTTTTATTGTAACTTCTTTGATAGTAGCCTCCTTACTTACGTCAATTACCGGGTCCAAATAGATTTCATCCAATACAATAATTGTACATCCATCAGTCCAATTATCAGCATTTAGTGAATACCAGGGTTGCTCTTTAGTTCCAGGATTATCATCACTTCCACCCGAACTTACATAAAAAGTTTCTTGGGCTGATAAATTAGACTGCCAGCACAATGCCAATACCATAGAGTAAAATAAGTTTTTCATAAATTTCAAATTTTAATGTTTAACATAAGCTCTATTACTACATTTATATCAAAGTACTTTAATGTTCAGATTATAACCGATCAACGTTCGTTGGTCATTAAAAACTCCAACGTTCCACCCTGCATAATATCATCATATGAGATTTTATAATCTCTGATTTGCCTTCCATTCAACTGAACCGATTTCACATATTTATTCTCTTTAGACAAATCATGTGCTATCATTGTGAATACTTTTCCATTCTTCAATTTTATTTGTGCCCGAGGAATCTGAGGGGCACCCATTACATATTCAAGACTAACCGGATTCACAGGATAAAATCCTAATGCACTGAATATATACCAGGCTGACATCTGCCCACAATCATCATTCCCACATAGCCCATCAGGTTTTGGTAAATAGAAGCGATCGAATACTTCACGGACTAATTCAGCTGTACGATCATTTTTCCCAAGTAAAGTATACATATATATTACATGATGACTCGGTTCGTTTCCATGAGCATATTGACCTATCAGGCCTGTTACATCTCCAACAAATCCAGTCTGATCAGTAGATTGTTCAATAACAAAAAGTGAATCCAGCTTCATTATCATCTTATCTGTTCCCCCCATTAACTCTGTCAACCCTGCTATGTCTTGTTGTACATGCCATGTATATTGCCAAGCATTCCCTTCAGTATAATCACCACCGGCAGTCCCGGCATGAGATAAATGAAAAGCACTGAATGGTGTACGCCATTTGCCATTGGAATCTTTTCCACGCATCAGTCCCGTTTCATTATCAAATAGCTTTTTATAACTCGCCGAACGTTTCATGAAAAAATCATAATCATCACCTTTACCCAATTTCTTGGCCAACTGTGCTGCACAATAATCATCATAAGCTCCCTCCAACGTACGAGAGACAGATTCTTCTTCTACAATGTCAAAAGGAAAATATCCATATCGGTCATAGGCCTCTACATCATATTTAAAATGAGAAACTGTCAAAGATTTCTTGATCAAATGATAAGCCTGTTCCACATCAATTCCCGGAAAGTTTTTCAAACAGGCTTCTACAATAACCGGAACTGCATGATTACCAATCATACAATGCGTCTCTTTTCCCCATAACGTCCAAATCGGTAAATACCCTTGGCATTCGGCGTGCAGTAACATAGAATTTACCATATCGGGAAGTAACTCCGGAGTAAGAATGGTATATAGAGGATGAGCCGCCCGATAAGTATCCCACAAGGAAAAAGTAGAATAATATATTCCAAAAGGAGAAAGCGAAACCGAATCTTTCGCATTTTTATATTGTCCGTTTACATCGGCTACGTTATTAGGTTGTATCAGTAAATGATACAAAGCCGTATAAAAATTTATTTTCTGTTCATCAGTACCTTCAATTTCAATCCGTGACAAATAATTCTCCCATTTATTTTCAGCCTCTTTTCGAACTGTATCAAAATCCCAATGTTCCAATTCCAAATTCAGATTCTTTTTAGCTCCCTCAATGCTAACCATTGAAAAAGCAACTTTTATCTGTACCTCTCTTTCATCAGCTAAACGAATTATCTTACGAGGAGCCTTATCTTCACGTCCATCCTCAGCATCTTCAAATGCTACAATTGGTTTATCTAACTTTATTACATAAAAGAGATCACGTTCAACCCAGGCCTTCACTCGCTGATAACCAGTTATAGTATACATATCCTCTTTTTGTATGTCGGCATCAAGTACTCTGTTATCATAACTATTTTCACTCCCAACCATTCCATTCTGAAAGTTAATGTATATTGCAGGATTCTCTTTTTCAAACTGATACCGATGCATAGCAACATGCGAAGTAGCCGTTAACTCTACTTTCACCGAATTATCAACTAGCTCCACAGAATAGTAACCAGGATTAGCCACTTCTGAATCCTTCCGATACGTACTTTGAAAATTCTTTGTATCCTTCCCTGAAAATGGCATAATCAGTATATCACCCATATCCGGTACTCCTGTACCATTCAACCGATTTTGAGAGAATCCTGATATCATGGTATCCTCATAACGATATCCGGCACAATAATCCCAACCAATACACCCGGTCTGAGGACCAGGTTGTACCATCCCCAAAGGATAAGTCGCCCCCGGAAAGGTATGCCCTGTATAAGTAGTACCTATAAAAGGGTCTACATATCGATTTAACTCAGAAGATATTTGTTTGTTACCAGAACATGAAACAAATAATAATGCAACATATAGAAAAGGAATAAGGCTTTTCATGGGTTCAATATTTAAGATAATTCTTTAATTAATAATTTGCTTTCCTTTGTCTTCAACAGAGTACCAAAATCTATAGAACACAGATCAAGTACTAAAAACTTAAGCAAATGTATGTGTATGAACCTAATAAAAGATTAATCAGACCTTAACTGAAGTAATTTATTAAAAACAAAAATATAACCCACTGATAACATGAGCATTAAGATCAAAAAAAAATTAAGATTCAATCAGGTTTACACACCTTAATTGAATCTTAATTTATCATTAATGAACTAAAACACTTTAAAATATAGTCTTAAAAATAGAATGATAATGTAACTATCTACTATGATACAACTTCGTCGTAACTAATTTCAGGATAAGTATTAAGCAAACGTAAATGTTCTTGCGCGAATTTATCAAAACATTGTTTAGAAGCACCTTTCTGCCCAAGCAAAAACAATGCACGGCATTTTATTCTCACAGCTTCCTCATCTATATTATCATGAAGCAATATCACATTGGCAATTTTCACCTGCAAATTCAAATCTGATTCTACCTCCGGCAACAATACTGATTTTAAAAGAACTTCTATCAAAAGAGTCGAATACTCCGATTTGTATCCATCTGCCCATTCCGCATTCAAATTAGGAAGAAGAGTTCCATTCTGAGCAATATCTAAAATGGCAGTCAATATATTCGCACTAACTCTCTTTTCCTCCTTAGTCTTTTTCAGTAAGAGCATGATGTTTTTATAATCACAGACAACTTTATCCCCCATCTCTACAAACCAATAAGATGTCTTATTGACAATACTAATATCACCAACTTTCTCTAACAATAATCTAAGCTTTCGCACATTGACGCTTCTGTTATTCGATGCACTGGCTTTATCCATTTCAAACCAGAATGTTTCATCCAATTTCTCCGAAGTAACCTTCTTTCCGTCTTTTACAGTACTTAATAAAAGATATAAGAGAATCTGTTTAACGATAGGAGTGAAATTATCAGTAATATCTACTCCTTCTTTATCAAAAACCTGAAATCCTCCCAAAAGCTTTACAGTAGAAACCGGAGTTTTTAATTCAACAGTAGGCGATTTTGTTACACTCCCGGAAAATGAAGAGATACTTTTTGCAGGAGGAGTTTCCCTTCGTTTTCTTCTTACGCAAAAGAAAACAACAAAAGATAAACAAATAAGGAATAAAAGGCATATTACAAAAATCAATTGATTACTTTTTTTCTCTGCCAATCCACTCTTCTGAATAACATCCGATACCTTTAATGGAGGATATGACAAAGAATAAATATCCACATTAAAATTATCCGATTGATTTTTCTGCATTAAGACTGCATATAAGATAGATTTCTCCTTGTCCAATATAAGATCACAGAACGATTCCATATCTAAAAAATTATATGGAATAGAATCGGCAATAATAGAAACAGAACCATCTGTAAGGCTCACTTCACATAGACTTAATAAAGTATGAAAACGATTATTATCATAAGCCAGTGCATATGCTTTATCTTTATCAATTATCATTGAGTTTGAAAAAGTTACCGGTACTCTCGGAACGGTCAAATCAAACAACTTTTTGCAAGTTTGATTTCGAGAATCCATTTCATACAAATCATAAAAATTCTTGGGAGATTCTTCCTGTTTTCCGGATATACTGCCATATCCTCCCAAAAGTAAAAATTTGCCCTTCCCCAAATAACCTAAAGCACTCAAATAACGCGGAGAGATATCCTTTGACATATTCTTTATATCCCAAACACCACTGTCTAATGGATGTGTAGACAACCACGCTTTATAAGACTGATAGCCATATCCTCCAAACGTAACCAACTGCCTTTTTTCCATATCAATAAAACGATTATGGTGGTGTGCCGGTGCAAACCTCTGATCTAACTTATCTCCTGACCACTCATTCTTTGCAAAATCATAAAGAATAAAGTCAGGATATAGCAAACTGTAAGAAACCAACCGATCGCTTATACAATCATAGATCATCTGGCTACTCCCCCCTGCACCAAAAGGAGAACCTTTTTGAGTTTTAATTCTTTTGATACGAAAATCATCCATATTAAAGAAAATCATAGAATCAGAAGTAGCAATAAAAAGTCGATTCTGAATAGAATCAAAAGCTATCTGAGCATATCTCTCCGACACAGGAATAGATGTTTCTTTTTGCCATTTTATATATTTATCAATATCCCAACTTCCGTTCTCTACTATCGCTTCTTTACTACAGATATCATCATATACCTTTGTACCTGCATATTTATCTAATTTCCAGAAATAGAGTAGATCCCCTTTATCATTCCGAACAGCAACATCTTTTATTGAAATCGGAGGTACATCTGAACTGTAAAACACTTTAGTCCAATTTCTACCAAAATTAATTCTGATATCGTCTAATTTATTAAAAGAATAAGGTATCGTCTGGATATTATCATTAATAGAACAAATAATTTTGTCTTGCTTGAAATTAATCTTCATCTTACTCCAGTCCTCCCGACTCTTGGGTAACGATATTTTAAAATCAACATTAGCTAAAGCTTTATCATCATCAATCAATACGAAATTTAGCTTAGAAGCATTTATATTCGATATTATATCAAAACTATTAGTACCAGAGGTAACCCTACATATATAACCATAAGTCTGTATTCCCGGATTAAATTTAATATCAAGCTCTAATGAAAAACCACCCTGAAACGAAAAAGGATCATCCGGAGTTAAATTCAAAGACGTTCTCACATCTTGGTTTACAGTATGAGAATAAAAGGTCAAGCCATAATGAATGTTACTTCCATTCACATAAAAAAACGAGAAACAAAAAAACAATAATAGATATATTCTACGCATAACAACAAACCCTCATCAACGGAATAAAAATGTTAAAATAGTATTTTACAAAAGGTTTAATTATCAATTTTAGTATAACAAGGTAAATTACTCATATAGCAATATCCTCTGCAAATATTCACTAAAATTCCAAGAATAAGCAAACAAATAGCCATAAATCTTATATATAAAAAAGGGACTAACAATCTTTTCAAGTTTTTATAGTACCAAAAGCGTGGAACTGCGTGCTATCATTTGCTTCTGAAAGTCCTGAGAAACCCGAAACTACAAATGAATAGACAGCAGACCCACGCTGATACAGCGCGCGAACCGACTATGTCATTCTTGTAGTTTCTTAAAATTTCTCAGGTTTTCAGAAACAAGAATGAAGCATGACGCTTCTTACAATTCTTTCCTAATAAATATTTTGAGCCTATCGCTATAATCTCATTGCAAAAATATAAAAACTTATTAAATAAAAAATTATATATACCACTTTTCTTGTAGATTTAATATTCATCCGGGATTTATCTCAAATACCAGAAGAAGTATACATTCAAGCTTTATTCTTTGATGAAAAAAGTTCACCATGAGTACCTATATTCTCTTCCCCCACAAACATGAAACAATAATTCTCTTTTCTTCCCTAAATAACTTCTTTTTCTCAAAGAAAAAAGTTATCTTTGTTTATTATAAATCTATAACCTCAAGTTCTGATTATAGAACCAAAAGTTCTATTCTTACAACTAAAACTTATATTTATAAAACCAAAACTTTCAGTTGTAGATTATTCAAAGAGAAAGAGAACTTTTTTCAGGAAGGAAAGCAAGTTTTTATCCTGTGTTCTACAAGTATTAAAAAGATATTATATAAGGAAAAAGATATGGCACAGTATATAATGGAAGAAATGCCCGATATACACAAGACGGGCGAACGAGTACTCTACCCCCGGTTTGCGATGATAGATCAAATAGACTTCAACGGTCTGGTACGCAGAATAACGGATACCAGTGGATTCAAACCGGGAGAAATCGAAGGAATACTGAAGCAAGCAGCCCTGGAAATGGCCAAACTAATGGCAAACGGATGCTCGGTGAAACTGGATGGAATAGGAACATTTACCCCGGCACTGACTTTGCGCGAAGGGAAAGAAAGGGAAGAAATCGGTGAGACGGGCAAGCACCGCAATGCACAAAGTATCATTGTGGGAGGGGTAAACTTCCGGGTAGACAGGAGTATGATAAGGAATATCAACGAAAGATGCTACTTGGAAAGGGCAAACTGGAAGTCCAGGCGTTCTTCTGAAAAGTATACACCGGAGCAACGGCTGGAACGGGCTATAAAATACCTCGACGAACATCCGTATTTAACAGTCCGTGAGTACCAAAAACTAACGGGACTGCTCCGCACAACGGCAACCAATGAACTGAAACAATGGGCCAAACTACCAGATTCAGGTATAGATACTTCCGGCCGGGGAGCACACCGGGTGTATATAAAACAAAGTACAAAGGAGTGATTACAAATTCTTGCTGTGATGCATCGCAAACTGCATAAATACTTGCGATAAGCCTCCCTCCTGCCCTTGCTGATGTACGAAACAAAACTCACGCAACATCTGCATTCCTCTTATCTCTATGACACGGAAGGTACCGGCAGCCAGTTCCTTATAAATTGAGCGAACAGACACAATACCCATGCAATCCGTATTCTCCAGAAATAACTTAATGCTCTCGGTACTGCCTAAATACATCAAGACATTAAGAGAAGACAGCTTGATATTATGCTGTAACAAAGTACGTTCAAAGACATCAAGCGTACCCGAACCACGTTCGCGAAGTACAAGAGGAATACCTGGTAAATCTTCTGGAGTTATTTCATCCGGTAGCGAAAGTTTACTTTGGTTATGTACCACAGCCACCAGTTCATCTTCTAAAAAAGTTGTATATTTCAGATTAGGTAAACGAAAGATGCCCTCAACCAGGCCTAAGTCAATCCGATGTTCTTGCAACGCAGCTTCTATTCCACGAGAGTTTCCATTCAGCAAAGACAGATTTACCTGTGGAAATTTACGAATAAAATTTCCAAGTAAAGGTGGAAGTACATATTGGGCAATGGTAGTACTGGCTCCAAGTTTTAATTCACCTATATAATCACCATGCAGAAGATGCATTTCATATTCCAACCGCTTATAGGCATCAAGGATGCGTTCGCTATGTTCCAGAAGCAATTTCCCGGCTTCTGTGAGAGAAATTTTATTCCCCTGCCGATCGAAAAGCCGCGTCTGATAACAAGTTTCCAATTCCTGGATATGTTTTGTTATGGCAGGTTGACTTACAAAAAGCTCCTGAGAGGCTTTAGTGAAACTGAGATTCTTCGCTACACTCTGAAATACTTTCAAACGAAAATCGGACATATTAAGTAGTGATTAACGATTAGTGACAGGTGAAAAAAGAGACTTCTATAATTCGTCTCCTTTTATTCCCAATGCTTGCATCAGTGGATATGCCAGCATCTCCCACTGATACTCTATAGTCTCTTCCGATTCATCCACCCGGAACTGAATAATCTCTTTTTCTTTTACTTTATTCAAAACAGCAGTCACTTTATTACCATACTCTTCATTGAAAGAAAGTACAATCAGCTTTTTCACATCTGCCGAGTCAAGGACTATCTGCAATAAATCAAGAAACAGCTCTTCACGAGTCACCATCCCTTCGCAGGGTACTCCTGCGAAAGAAAACTCTCCAAACTGATCTGAAAAGGCAACCCCATCAAGCTCTTTTTTCAAATCTGACGGATTACAGAAAGCCAGATTAGAAGAGTCCTGATCGTACACAAATAACAGTTGCACTTTATTATCTCCTTCTTCAATACCGGCATCCAATGCCAGATAGGTAGTCAACAACGATAAATCAATTTCCTGTAACGGACGATTTAACACATTCTCGAAATATCTCTTCAAATCTGACACTATGAAATTCAGAAATGCGGCATCAACGAGCATCACTATCTCAGGAAGTTTTATCTTTTCATCCATAAAAATCTATTCTTGTCTATTTATTAGCGGATAAAGATACAATAAAGCTTTTATACAGACGGCATTAATCTTCTAAAATTTTACCACAAACAGGAATGGACTAGGGAAAACATTGAAACAACACTCTCAATGTATTGAGAAAAGACTCTCAACAGGTTGAAACACTTTTCTCAATACGTTGAAACAAAATGAAACATTAAAAAGGATGAAAACTTCCTCGCAAACAACGTTGTACATAGATATAAAGGCAGGACATTTTGTCAATCTATTATCTAAAATTACTGAAAAAATGGCATAATATGTGCATTGGCAAATCTTTTGCGCCCTTTCAGTGTTATTAGAAACGTGAAAATAAGAAAGGAGACATAAGATATGAACTTTAACAACTTTACCATTAAGTCACAAGAAGCGGTGCAGGAGGCCGTCAATCTGGTCAAAGCCCGAGGGCAACAGGCCATCGAACCGGTCCATCTACTTACGGGAGTAATGAAGGTAGGCGAAAACGTTACCAACTTCATTTTTCAGAAGTTAGGAGTAAACGGACAACAGATTGCACTGGTTGTTGATAAACAAATTGACTCATTACCTAAGGTTTCCGGTGGAGAACCCTATCTGAGCAGAGAGTCAAATGAAGTACTTCAGAAAGCAACCCAGTATTCCAAAGAAATGGGTGACGAGTTTGTTTCACTGGAACATCTGTTATTGGCTTTATTGACTGTAAAAAGTACTGCCTCTACCATTCTCAAGGATGCAGGTATGGCGGAAAAAGAATTACGCAGCGCTATCAGCGAACTGCGCAAAGGAGAGAAAGTAACTTCACAATCAAGCGAAGATACTTATCAGTCACTCGAGAAATATGCTATCAACTTAAACGAAGCAGCACGTAGCGGTAAACTCGATCCGGTAATCGGACGGGATGAAGAGATACGGCGTGTACTACAGATATTGAGTCGCCGTACAAAAAACAATCCTATCCTGATCGGTGAACCAGGTACCGGTAAAACAGCTATTGTAGAAGGTTTGGCACATCGTATATTGAGAGGTGACGTACCCGAAAACCTGAGAGACAAACAAGTATATTCTCTGGATATGGGTGCATTGGTAGCAGGCGCCAAATATAAAGGCGAATTTGAAGAACGATTGAAATCGGTGGTCAATGAAGTAATGAAATCCGAAGGGAACATTATTCTGTTCATTGACGAAATACATACACTGGTGGGTGCCGGAAAAGGTGAAGGTGCCATGGACGCTGCCAATATTCTAAAACCGGCATTGGCTCGTGGAGAACTGCGCGCTATCGGTGCTACCACCCTTGATGAATATCAAAAATATTTTGAAAAGGATAAGGCATTGGAACGTCGTTTCCAGATTGTACAAGTGGACGAACCGGATACCCTAAGTACTATTTCTATCCTCCGTGGATTGAAAGAGCGTTACGAAAATCACCATCACGTACGTATTAAAGATGATGCTATCATCGCTGCAGTAGAATTGAGTAGCCGCTATATCACCGATCGTTTTTTACCGGATAAGGCTATCGACCTGATGGATGAAGCAGCAGCCAAACTACGCATGGAAGTAGACTCTGTTCCGGAAGATCTGGATGAGATTTCACGTAAAATCAAACAATTGGAGATTGAACGTGAAGCCATCAAGCGTGAAAAGGATCAACCCAAATTGGATACAATAGGCAAAGAGATAGCCGAATTGAAGGAACAGGAGAAATCATTCAAAGCGAAATGGCAAAGTGAGAAATCACTGATGGATAAGATTCAGCAAAACAAAGTGGATATTGAAAATCTGAAATTTGAAGCTGAAAAAGCTGAACGTGAGGGTGATTACGGAAAAGTAGCCGAAATACGTTATGGTAAGTTACAAGCTTTAGATCAGGAGATAAAAGATACACAAGAAGAACTGAAACAAATGCAGGGAGGTTCTGCAATGATTAAAGAGGAGGTAGACGCTGAGGACATTGCTGATGTAGTATCCCGCTGGACAGGAATCCCCGTCAGCAAAATGTTACAAAGTGAGAAAGACAAACTGCTCCATCTTGAGGAAGAACTTCATGAGCGGGTTATCGGCCAGGACGAAGCAATTGCTGCCGTAGCCGATGCAGTACGCCGTAGTCGTGCCGGACTGCAAGACCCGAAACGTCCGATTGGATCATTTATCTTCCTGGGAACTACTGGTGTAGGTAAAACAGAATTGGCTAAAGCACTTGCTGAATTTCTGTTCGATGACGAAACAATGATGACACGTATTGACATGAGTGAATACCAAGAGAAACACAGTGTTTCCCGCTTGGTCGGAGCTCCTCCGGGATACGTAGGATATGATGAAGGCGGACAATTGACAGAAGCCATCCGGCGTAAACCATATTCAGTAGTATTGTTTGATGAAATAGAAAAGGCGCATCCGGATGTATTCAATATCCTGTTGCAGGTATTGGATGACGGGCGATTGACAGACAACAAAGGACGTGTGGTCAATTTCAAAAACACAATCATCATCATGACTTCAAACATGGGAAGCTCCTATATACAGAGTCAAATGGAAAAACTCAACAGCTCCAACAAAGAAGAAGTAGTTGAAGAGACCAAAAAAGAAGTGATGAACATGTTGAAGAAAACAATTCGTCCGGAATTCCTGAACCGTATTGATGAAACAATCATGTTCTTACCGCTAACGGAGAAAGAGATCAGGGAAATTGTTTTATTACAGATTAAAGGCGTTCAAAAGATGCTTGCGGGAAATGGTGTAGAATTGAAATTGACAGATGCTGCCATAAACTTTATAGCGCAAGCCGGTTATGATCCGGAGTTTGGTGCACGCCCCGTAAAAAGAGCTATCCAGCGTTATTTGCTCAATGACCTGTCGAAAAAGTTACTCGCACAAGAAGTAGATCGCAGTAAAGCAATCATTGTTGATGTTGCGGGGGATGGATTATCATTCCGTAACTAAAATAAAACAGATCCTTATATACAATGCCAGTATGTTACAAAATATACTGGCATTTTTTATATCGAAAAACTTAATAAATAATTCTACGTACTACCACCTCGCTGGCAGGATGCAGTATAACAAGTACGTAGGTTCCACGCTTCGGAAGTTCTAATGTCAATGAGGAGGAAATACATAATTCTTTTACCTGCAAATATCCGTTATCATTATACAAATAAACCATTGTATTTATAAGCAGATCACTCAGACACAATACTCCCTTTTCTGTGTCTAGCTGAAACTCGAATGTTTTGTTTGACCTTTTATCCATACCCCATTTACATCCATCTTCCAGTCCCCCAAGAAGATATTTATATATAAAAGCGTGGGAACTGTTGCCATTATCGCACTTGAGGCTCTGGACTGCCACTATTCAAATAATGTACAACAACACCCCACGCCCAATACCATATATTTGCATATACAGCGGAGCATGAGCGCTTGTTTCCATTATTCCTGAATAGTGAAATTGTCCAGATTTCAAGTACAGAATAATATAATAAACGCCTTTGTTCTAAGTAATTACCAAGCAATCCTCCCTCCTGACTTTTCAGAAATCGGTGGATTGCAACAAAGATAAGTAAAAAGCTCTGAATCTTATAAAGGAAAGCTCAAAAATATTCCTGCAAATATATAGTATAAGCAGAACAGAACGAGTTCCTTTTTGTTTAAAGCATTCCAATAAAAAAAGAAAAAGCGTGATAAACATCCTCAAAAGATATTTATCACACTTCTTTTATAACTGAAAAAGATATCAGATTACATCTTATTCCGCTGTTTCTACAGCCTCCTCTTGTTGTTCTGCGTCATCTTTAAACTCAGTAATTCCATTTGTAACAAGAATATTATACCATGAAATTAATTTTTTAATATCAGTCATATATACCCTCTCACGATCAAAATCAGGAAGTACTTCTGTCAAATAAGCACGCAATTCCTCCGCAGTAGCCTTCTTAGGGTCAATAGAAGCAGTTCCCGCATTCTCTTTTTCCTTGATCGATTCAAGAACATCACGTAAAGGAACTTCAGCATCATTTGTATACATTGCTATATCTGCCAGAGAAATAATTTTTTCATTTCCGTAAGCCGGGAAACGCTTTTTTTCTGCGCTAACAGATTCAACAATCAGCATATTCTTTCCCTGCGAAATAAGTTTATACAATCCCGGTTTTCCGGAGATAGACAAAATAGTCTTCAACATAGTATATTCTTTTTATTTATTAGTTATTTTTTCGGTGGGCAAAGATAGTGTAAGCCAAAGACAATACAAAATAAGCAAGCCTATTTTTATTGTTAAGACGAGACCTATTTTCCCGAAAGAGAAGCAATCTTTTCAGATAGCAAAGAAATTAACTCCAGAACCTGTGGAATTAATGGCACTTTACCGTCATTAACGATTACAAATTCAGCCTGTTTACGCTTTTCCTCATCACTCATCTGGCTTCGTATACGCTTCATTATAAGTTCACGCGAGGAACAATCACGTTTAATGGCACGCTGTACACGTAATTCCAATGGGGCATACACCATCACCACGACATCTACTTCAGCAGCAAAACCCGATTCTATTAATATAGCAGATTCCATACCTACTATGGAAGAAAACGATTGCCCCTCTACCCAGCGTCGAAAATCATCCTTCACCTGCGGATGAATAATTTCATTGATTCGCCTTGCATGATCCGGATGTCCAAAAAGATAAGAAGCCAGAAATGCTTTATTCAGCTCACCTCCTTCAAAAACTTTTTCACCAAGCAAAGCACAAAGTTCTTGCCGAATGAAGGGATCTGTATTTGTCAATCTTTTAGATTCAATATCGGCTATATACACAGGAATGCCCATCACCTCCAACAATCGCGAAACAATGCTCTTGCCACTACCTATACCTCCGGTTATGCCTATTTTAATCGCCATTAGAAGATACTTGTTCTATAAGAAAATCAACCTTTTTAGGTGCTATACGAATATGACTCACCCCATCAGGAATAGATTTGAGTTTTACCGTATACTTATCTGAACCTAACTTCAGTAACTCCTCATAAGATATATTTATAATAAAGGAATTTGCTTCAATTTTATAAAAGTTATGATACCCAACCTGAAAAGTAATCTGTACCTTTGAAGGAAAAGTACGCAAAACCTTATCTGCCGGAAAATTAACTCCATGCAAAGGCACTTCAACCGTTTTTTCCGTATACATATCTACCGGAAAAGTTAAATCTACAGCATTAGGAATAAACTTGGCTCCCTTTACCTCTGCCAGAGCAACATGATGTGTCAATGTATCTGCAATATTGCTCAAGTCAACCTTACGCGTGTAGGCAGTAGTTATTGTATCCAAAATAGCAACAGGAGCATAAACTAAAACAGAATCCGGCGAATAGATTGTATCAGAGAGATAGTATTGCCGGGCAGCAGTCACTTTACCCTGCATTTTCACCGGAACACGTTTTGATTTACCGGTAGAGTATATGTATTCCAATGTATCGGGTTTTACAGAAATCAACCGAGTAGATACATTCAGTTGGCTCATGATTTTTTTCTCAAACTCTGACGAATAAATCCGCACATGATTATTACGGGCACTATAGTCATTGAAATTAAGATTCACCGGAAAAAAGCTTTTTCCTAACATATAGTTTAACAAAACAGTTCCCCTGTCTTTTACCTTAATACGAAGTTCAGAAGAAGGTTCCGAGGTGATTACTACATCATTGGGAACTTCTTTCAAACGAACAGGAATAGAAAATTCCGCTTCATAATCATTGTTTAAAGTTTGGAGAAGCCAAAAACCACTGGCTATAAGAAAGAAAAATAAAAAGATCAGGAATTCCCTACTCTTTTCACTGAGTAAAAAGTTCCTAATCTTTTTAGAAAATTTCAAATAAATATACTTTATGTCCCTACGTTCGAACATAGGCTTTATTTATGTTTATAGCTTATTTAGCTGGCTGCTGATTAGCAGCAGAAGCGTCAGCAAAAATAGAATTCTTATCTATCTTAATTTTTACATTAGTTGCAATTTCAAGTACAATGTGGTCATCATTAATCTCTTTAATAATGCCATGTATACCTCCGGCAGTGATAACCTTTTGATTCACCTGAAGAGATTTACGGAAATTAGCAATCTCTTTTTGTTTTTTGTTCTGAGGACGAATCATAAAGAAATACATGATAACAAACATTGCTATCAGCATAATCCACATCAGACTTCCGTCGGGACCAGCAGCAGGAGCTTGCAGTAATACAGTCAATAAATTCATAAATAATCTGTTTTAGTTTTTTTTAATCTATAATAGCAAAGGTATCAGTTTTTCGCCAACTTACCTTCTTTTTTTAATTGATTAACAATTCCATCCAAAGTTCCATTGATAAAACTACCACTCTTAGCTGTACTATAAAGTTTGGCAATCTCTACATATTCATTTAACGAAACACTAACCGGAATGTTCGGAAAACTTAGAATTTCTGCTAAAGCAGTCTGCATTACAATTACATCCATAAAGGCAACACGATCCAAATCCCAGTTCTTGGTGTTTTCACTAATGAGATGGCGATAGTAATCTGCATTCAAAATGGTACGACGGAAAAGACGACGTGCGAACTCCTGATCTTCATCATCCTTAAATTCCGGAAGCAAAGCCTGATTAGCACCGTTCTTTTCTTCAAAACGTTTAATGGTTTTCAAAACAAATGTATCTACAATCTCTTTGTCATCATTCCAATACAAACTCTGATCTTCCAATACCTGATCCAAAGAATCATTATTAAAAACAAATGCTTTATAGAGCTTTCTCCATAGTTCACGGTCTGCTTCATAAGAATTATCAGCAGAAGCCATATATTCTTTATATATATCTGACTCCACTATTTTATCATAAAGTTCTTTGATAAAATCCTGGTCGTTAGCCCATGTTCTTTTTTGATTGGCTATAAACTCTGTCAATTGTTTATTTACTTCAAGTTGCGATACGAATTTGTTTTCAACAAATTTCATATTAGGATACAACTCTTCTTTAGTAGGTTTCAGTTTGGCTTTTGCTGTGTCAATACGTTTTTGTGCGTAGTCCGTCAATGCAATCATAAGCATCAACAAATAGTTGTAGAGGTCATAAGCCTTTGAGAGGCTAAAAAACAACTCTTTCTCCGCTGAGTCTAAATTTTTGCTGCCGTTTTGATAGTAAGCATACACTATCTGTATGATTTTTAGACGAATAAGAACTCTGTTAATCATAATCTTTAATAATACTGTTATTAACGAATTGCAAAAGTAGATATTTTTAATGAGTTTCCACAAATAAATCACATTTTTTAATGTTGTATTTCATTCTCTGCCCTTTTTCTTTTGACAGTTGAAAAAAAAGTTCCAATTTTGAAGCCGATTATAAACAGACCTAATGATATGGAAGATTTAAAAAAGAAAATGAACATAGATATGAATGATAAAGAGATTGTATTCTCAAAGTCCATTAAGGCTGGTAAGCGTATTTATTATCTTGACGTAAAGAAAAACCGTAAAGACGAAATGTTCCTCGCCATCACCGAAAGTAAAAAAGTGATCATGGGCGAAGGTGACGACTCGCAGGTAAGTTTTGAAAAACATAAGATTTTCTTGTATAAAGAAGATTTTGATAAATTCATGACCGGACTGACTCAAGCTATAGAGTACATCAACGACCAACAGGGACACATTGTGAAAGAAGAAGAACTAACAGAAGAGGTACAGCCAACCGATGAAATTAAAATAGATATTGATTTTGAATAACAATTTCTTTGATATTTCAGAAAGAAAGCGTACTTTTGCACCGCTTTTTTGCAACATTGTGTGGATATCACACCGTGTGATGGTGAATTAAGCACTCAAATCACTTAATTTAGAGTAACACAAAAAAATTAAAAAAATGAAATCAATTGAAGTAAAAGGAACTGCAAGAACAATTGCAGAACGCTCTTCTGATCAAGCCAGAGCATTGAAAGCTATTCGTAAAGACAACGGTGTACCTTGTGTACTTTACGGAGGTGGTGAAAACATCCACTTTACTGTACCTGCAGAAGGTCTGCGTAATTTGGTTTATACTCCGCACATCTATGTAGTAGATCTGATTATCGATGGTAAAAAAGTAAATGCTATCCTTAAAGATATTCAGTTTCACCCGGTAAAAGACAACATTCTGCATGTTGACTTCTATCAGATTGATGAAGCCAAACCTATCGTAATGGAAGTGCCTGTACAGTTGGAAGGTCTTGCAGAAGGTGTTAAAGCCGGTGGTAAGTTGGTTTTGCAGATGCGTAAACTGAAAGTAAAAGCTCTTTATAACATCATTCCGGAGAAATTGATAGTAAATGTTTCTCACTTAGGTCTTGGTAAGACTGTTAAAGTGGGTGAACTGAGCTATGAAGGTCTTGAATTATTGAATGCCAAAGAAGCTGTTGTATGCGCAGTTAAACTGACTCGTGCAGCAAGAGGTGCAGCTGCTACTGCAGGAAAATAATCACAGAAATACTTCTATCAGAATATTTCGGAACGCAGATTATCACAGATTTTGGTCTGTGTTAGTCTGCGTTTCTTTTTCATTTCAATACATCTTTATTTATGAAATATCTCATTGTAGGATTGGGTAATATTGGCCCCGAATATCATGAAACACGCCATAATATAGGTTTTATGGTAGTAGATGCTCTGGCAAAATTAAATAATACTCCATTCGTTAGTGGACGTTATGGTTCTACTGCTTCTTTTTCGATAAAAGGACAACAATTACTGTTGCTTAAACCTTCTACATTTATGAATTTAAGTGGATTAGCTGTTCGTTACTGGATGCAGGAAGAGAAAATTCCACTGGAAAATGTACTGATCGTGGTAGATGACCTGGCATTGCCCTTCGGTACCCTTCGCCTAAAAGGAAAGGGAAGTGACGCCGGCCACAATGGCCTGAAACATATCGCGGCCACTCTGGGAACACAAGACTATGCACGTCTACGCTTTGGAATAGGAAACGAATTCCCACGTGGGGGGCAAGTTGATTTTGTACTCGGACATTTCACAAATGAAGATTGGAAGACAATGGATGAGCGTTTGGAAACCGCCGGAGAGATTATTAAAAGCTTTTGTTTAGCAGGAATCAATATAACAATGAATCAATTCAATAAAAAATAAGAACAAGTATAATTTACCATGTACAATGTACAAATTTGTAGTATGGTAAAATGACAAATCTAAAAATTGTAAATTGCAAATCGTAAAATTGTAAATATCTCTATGCCTGAAGCAAGAATAGATAAATGGATGTGGGCTGTACGTATTTTCAAAACACGTACAATTGCCGCAGAAGCCTGTAAAAAGGGACGAATCAGTATGAATGGCTCATTTGTAAAAGCAGCCCGAATGATTAAGCCGGGAGATGTTATTCAGGTGAAGAAACCTCCTATCACATATTCATTCAAAGTATTGCAAGCCATCGAAAAACGTGTCGGCGCCAAATTGGTTCCCGAAGTGATGGAAAATGTAACAACGCCCGATCAATACGAATTATTAGAAATGAGCAAAATCAGTGGTTTCATAGATCGTGCCCGTGGTACAGGTCGTCCGACAAAGAAAGACCGAAGAAGCATAGAAGAGTTTACCACTCCGGAGTTTATGGACGACTTTGACTTTGATTTCGATTTTGAAGAAGAGGGAGTTGAGTGATAAGCGGATTAGTGATTAGTGATTAGTACCATGCGGAATATGGCGCAGCAACTAATCACTTATCACTACTCACTCACCACTATTATAAGTTTTCTTTTACCGCATCTATCAGTTCCTGATATTCGGCATCCGTCAGATAGACTTTCCCCGGATTCATCTGAAATGTAGCACCATAATCCGGTCCGCCTACATATTTAGGGGCTAAATGAAAGTGCAGATGAGAGAGTTTATCAGAATAAGCACCATAATTTATTTTTTCCGGATGGAAAGCTTTATCCATCGCACGGGTCACACGAACCACATCTGCCATAAATGCATTACGGTCTTCATCACTCAATTCATTCAAATCATTCACATGATCTTTGTATGCCACAAGGCAACGTCCACGATAGGTTTGCTCTTTAAAAAGAAACACGCGTGATACACTTAGCTGTGCAATCTCAATCATCAGATTGTGCAGCGTTTCATTGTTCTGACAGTACAGACATTCTTTAGGATCGCTTTTCATGATATAAAATTCTGTTTTTAATTTATACGAAGACAAAGATAACATAAACCGAGAACAGAATAAAATGAGCTTGTTCATTTCTTATGCCAAGGCGTAACTTATCTCGCTTTTTGGCAAAGATAAACATATGATATTTATCTAATGTCGATTTTTTAATTCTTTTGCCCGACTAATTGGTAAACATCCTCTTTTTCGCCAACTACCCACAACACATCCCCCTCCTCAAATGGAGCATTGACATCCGGAGTCATCAGCATCTCTTCACCACGTTCCACTCCGGCTATCAGACAATGATACTTATCACGAATACCCGATTCACGCAAAGTCTTACCTAAAAAAGCACAATCAGAATCAATCATAAACTGTTTTAAAGTCATCTCGCTCTTTTCAAATACATCACTGTCTACATAAGAGCCACGCGACATATCTTCTCCAAATACATTCAACTGTTCATCCGTACCAATCACCTGAATCTTATCCATTGGAAACAAACGTACACTTCCTCCCGGAATATTGATACGCCGTTTCCCTCGAAGAATAGAAACAACATGAACTCCGTATTTCTTCCCCAAATTTAGTTCAAGCAATGTTTTTCCCGCCCAAAGAGACTCGCCCGGAATTTCAAAATCAGCCAGATGCAAGTCACGGGAAAGTAATCGTCCTGCATACTCTGGCTTTTTCTCTCCCATATATTCGGCCCGTACATCCCGGGAACGAAGATTTTGAAAAAACTTCCGTTCAATCAATATAGACCTTTTCTTTAGTTGCCGTGAAAGTACCATCAATACAACAAGCAATATTGCTACACCGATTATCAGTCCTATTGACGATTTAAAGAGCTGGGCAATGATAAACATAACGAATAATACTGCAATCACCATACGAAGTACAATCGTTGAAACCAACGGAGCACGATTGGCCCGATGCGCCTCCCAAAGAGTAGTAAACTCAGTCGAATGATTCTTCTTCACCATTATAGCACGCAGGAAGGGTGATATACATAAAATAGTAAAAGCAGCTCCCAGTAATGAACCCCAAAAACCAGGCAGATTTTCACGGAAGAACGGAACAACAAAACGAAACGACAGAGCTATCACGGAAATACTAACAATAGAGTATACCACTACGATTCGAGCCATCGCAAAAAGAAGTTTACGCCATAGGTTTTCATGATTCAACGTTTGTGAACCAGAGGAATAACGAGTCAGAAAATTTCTCCAGGATTCGGGCAAATGCCTATCAACAAAACTGGATGCCGGTTCTGCCAAACGAATCATATAAGGAGTAAGAAAAGTAGTAATCACCGAAACTGCAACCACAATCGGATAAAGAAAATCACTCGTCACATGGAGTGCCACTCCCAATGAGGCAATGATAAAGGCAAACTCCCCAATCTGTGTCAGACTGAACCCACATTGCATGGCCGTCTTCAAAGGCTGGCCTGCCAAAACAACTCCAAATGTACCAAAGAGTGCTTGTCCTACTATGACAGCAATAGTTATCACCAGAATAGGTAACGCATATTCTCCAATCATGGCAGGATCTACCATCATACCGACAGAAACAAAAAAGATTGCACCAAAAAGGTCTTTAACGGGTTTTACTAACCGATCAATGGATTCCGCTTCAATCGTTTCAGCAAGAATAGACCCCATAATAAAAGCGCCAAAAGCAGCAGAGAATCCGGTATTAGCAGCAATCACCACCATACCAAAACAAAGAGCCAAAGAAACAATCAGCAAAGTTTCTTCACTCATCAGCTTACGGCAACGCTTTAGAAATTCAGGAATAAGGTAAATACCGACAACGAACCAAAGAATCAGGAAGAAAAGAAGCTTACCGATACTTTCAAGCATTTCGGTACCCTCAAAATTATTACTCACAGCCATTGTAGAAAGCATCACCATAAGAACAATAGCAAGAATATCTTCCAATATCAGAATACTCAGTACTAATCCGGTGAATTGCTTCTTGCGTAACCCAAGATCATCAAACGCCTTATAGATAATAGTCGTTGAAGACATTGCAATCATACCGCCCAAAAAAATACAATCCATCCGTTGCCACCCAAAGCTCATCCCGACACCGGCTCCCAGCAAAATCATACAAAATATAATGGTACAAGCCGCAATAACGGCAGTCCCTCCTACTTTCACTATCTTCTTAAAACTGAATTCGAGTCCCAATGCGAACAGAAGAAATATTACACCTATATCGGCCCATGTCTTAATATTAGCGGTATCCATCACCGAAGGAGTATAAGGCATGTGAGGACTGGCAAGAAAACCGGCGACAACATACCCCAACACCAATGGCTGTTTTAGTTTTTTAAACAACAGGGTCATAATACCTGCACAAAGCAGTATCAGTGCCAGATCGGCTATTAATGTGGGTAAGTTTGACATTTTCGTTTACTTCATTTACTTTTATTGCATACAAAAGTAAAGGAAAATCAAACTCAAATTCCGCCTAAGACAAAAAAAATTATGCCTTAACCTAAAATTTATTAAGTTAAGGCATAAATCAAGAAGAAAAGCTCTTATTTATTTCCGGAATGGTGGTCTTACAACCGAGGCTTTCAATTTACGTCCACGCATATCAATGTAAATTTCTGTTCCCAATTTACTATATTCCGGTTTAACATATCCCATACCAATTCCTATTTTACGAACAGGTGACATCGTCCCCGAAGTAACTACTCCTATCTTTTCACCTTCCGCATTCACTAACTCATAACCATGACGGGGGATGCCACGATCTATCATCTCGAATCCTACCAGTTTACGTACTGTACCTTCTGCTTTCTGTTTTTCAAGCATGAAACGATTGATAAAATCTTTTCCGTCTATAAACTTAGTAATCCAACCTAATCCTGCCTCAATGGGCGAAGTGGTATCATCCAGATCATTACCATAAAGACAAAAACCCATTTCAAGACGAAGCGTATCACGTGCTCCCAATCCAATTGGTTTGATACCAAATTCTGCCCCGGCTTCAAAAACAGCATTCCATATCTTGTCGGCAGCATCCGGATAAAAGTAAAGTTCAAAACCTCCCGCACCGGTATAGCCGGTATTGGAAATTATCACATTCTTTTCACCAGCAAATTCTCCTTCCTTAAATGTGTAATAAGGTATCTCAGAAAGATTAATATCCGTCAGTTTCTGCAAAGCAAGAATAGCCTTCGGCCCTTGTATGGCAAGCTGCGCTGTACGGTCGGAAGAATTTTCAAGTTCCGCCCCTTCGGTATTATGCAACACACACCAATTCCAGTCTTTCTCAATATTAGAGGCATTGACTACCAAGAGATACTTCTGAGGATCATATTGATACACCAACAAATCGTCTACGATACCCCCTTCTTCATTAGGGAAGCAAGTATATTGCACTTTACCGGGAGCAAGTGCAGCTACATTATTAGAAGTCACTTTCTGAAGAAAAGCCAATGCATTAGGACCTTTCACCCAGAATTCACCCATATGAGATACATCAAATACACCAACAGCATTGCACACCGTAAGGTGTTCGTCGATGATACCTGTATACTCAATAGGCATATTATATCCAGCAAACTCATGCATCTTAGCACCCAGTGCAATATGCTTGTCGGTAAATGGAGTGGTTTTCATGATTTACGATTTATGAATTATGATTTATGCGGTTTACTTCCTGACAGAATCAGGCTTCTTTAGCTACAAGTTCTGCTATCTTTATAATAACTTTCATGGCCTTTTCCATATTCTGGATAGGCACAAACTCAAAACGTCCGTGGAAATTCAGTCCACCTGCAAAGATATTAGGACAAGGCAATCCTTTGAACGAGAGCTGTGCACCATCCGTACCTCCACGAATCGGCTTCACGTTCGGTTTTACACCCACAGCTTCCATAGCCGCAAAAGCAGCATCAATGATATGCATCACAGGTTCTATCTTTTCGCGCATGTTATAATACTGATCGCGGAGTTCAAGTACAGCAGTATCTTCACCGAATTCAGCATTTATTTTTCTCACCAGATGAGCCATTTCACGTTTACGACTTTCAAACCTTGAACGATCGTGGTCACGGATAATGTAAGAAAGCGTAGTCTGTTCCACATCTCCCTGAATACCGACAAGATGATAAAAGCCTTCATATCCTTCTGTATGTTCCGGTGTTTCATGACGTGGCAACATACTTATAAACTGATTGGCTATACGAATCGAATTGATCATTTTATGTTTAGCATAGCCAGGATGCACATTACGTCCTTTAAACACAATCTTGGCGGCGGCGGCATTGAAATTCTCATATTCCAACTCTCCTACTTCACCACCATCCATCGTGTAAGCCCACTCACAACCGAATTTCTCTACATCAAACTTGTGTGCACCTTCACCTATCTCTTCATCGGGATTAAAACCAATACGGATTTTTCCATGTTTAATTTCAGGATGTTCTTTAAGATAAGCCACTGCAGAAACAATCTCGGCAATACCTGCTTTATCATCAGCTCCCAACAAGGTTTTTCCATTGGTTACAATTAAGTCTTCGCCTTTATGAGTAAGCAACTCCGGAAATTGTGCAGGACTAAGTATTACTCTGTCTTCTGCATTGAGTACAATATCTGAGCCATTATAATTTTCTACAATACGAGGTGTTATATCCTTTCCACTCATATCGGGACTTGTATCCATATGGGCTATAAACCCAATAGTGGGTACTTCCTTTTCCGTATTTGCCGGAAGAGTGGCGAAAAGATAACCATATTCATCCAGTGTAATCTCTTCCAAGCCTAAAGACTCCAGTTCTGATTTCAGATATTTGGCAAAAACCATCTGTCCCGGAGTACTGGGAGTAAGCCGTGTCTCTTCACTTGATTGAGTATCAAAGCTTACATACTTCAAAAAACGTTCTACTAAAGTCATGATATTTACGATTTTATGATTTACAATTTACGATTGATAATACATTTGCCGTAAAGGTAAAAAAAGAGCCGTGAATTGCCAAGCAAATCACGGCTCTTTTTTTTTGAATATACTTATTATCAGTTACTAATAGTTATTAAAAATGGCTGCTACCATCAAAACAATGGGTACACACCTGACATTTTGGTAGACCAATAGCCTCTATTAAAGTTTCCAACGTATTAAACTTCAACGAAGAAAGGCCGAAACGCTTAGCTATAATATCTACCATCTTTTCATATTCCGGAGAACCGGTTGTAGCATATTTCTCCAGATTCTTATTCTCGTCTCCTTCCAGTTCCTTAATGATGCGGCGGGTTATCAGTTCCAACGCATTCTTTGAAGCGGTGAAACCCACAAACGGACAGGCATAAATCAGCGGCGGACAGGCAATGCGCATGTGAACCTCTTTTGCACCACATTCATAAAGCACTTTTACATTGTCACGCAACTGCGTTCCACGCACAATAGAATCATCGCAAAATAGCAAACGTTTACCATCAAGCATAGCACGGTTAGGAATCAATTTCATTTTCGCTACCAGCGATCGCATCTCCTGGTTGCTCGGAGTAAAGCTACGCGGCCATGTCGGAGTATATTTTGAAATGGCACGATGATAGGGAACTCCTTTTCCTTCAGCGTAACCCAAAGCCATACCTACTCCCGAATCCGGAATACCACACGCACAATCGACTTCCGAAGTATCCTTCTGTCCCATCTTCATCCCACTGGTGAAACGTACTTCCTCTACATTACGCCCTTCATAACAAGATGTAGGGAAACCATAGTACACCCACAGAAACGAACAAATCTGCATACCTTCATCGGGTTTGCGCAACTGTGTCATGCTATCAGCACGCAAGTGTACAATCTCACCAGGACCAAGATATTTTTCTATTTCGTAATCAAGATTAGGAAAACTACTCGACTCACTCGTGGCAGCATATGCCCCCTCTTTCTTACCAATCACAATCGGTGTACGCCCCCATCGGTCACGGGCGGCAATAATACCATCTTCTGTCAGCAAAAGCATAGAGCAGGACCCTTTGATGTGTTTGTATACATTCTCGATACCTTCAACAAAAGTTTTTCCCTGGATGATGAGTAGTGCGATAAGTTCAGTTTGATTGGTATTGCTGGAACTAAGTTCCGCGAAGTGCATGTGTTGAGAGAGTAGTTCTTCCTCGAGTTCTTTAAGGTTTACGATTTTTGCGACAGTAACAATGGCGAAGCGTCCGAGATGAGAATTAATAACGATAGGTTGTGCGTCTGTGTCGCTGATAATGCCTATTCCGGCATTTCCTTTAAATTTATCCAGATCGGATTCAAACTTGGTACGGAAATATGAACTTTCCAGGTTATGAATGGAACGGATAAAACCTTGCTCTTCACTATAAGTCGCAAGACCGCCCCGTTTTGTCCCCAAATGTGAATTATAATCTGTGCCGTAGAATAAATCGGTCACACAGCCCACTCGTGAGACTGTTCCGAAAAAACCTCCCATATAAGATTCTTTTAATTAGTGTTAGTTTAAAAAAAGACAGTGCAAAAGTACAAAAAAGAATCTGACCGGAAAAGAAATAATGTGCCAATTAAACAATGTGCCAATATGCCAATTGGCTGCGCAACGTTGACACGCTGACACGCCGTATGGCAATTGGCACATTGGCATATTAGCAGATTGGCTAATTATTTAAACTTCTTCATCTTTTTATCTGCCGGAGTAGCCTCAATGATACTCATTGCAAAACCACCACTACGAGCCAATTTGGTAGAAATCTTTGTTTTGTTGGTTACCAAACCTTTTTTAATCTGATAAGATGTCGGATTTGATTCGTAATCTGCATCCTTGCCGTCTGCATAAAGAGTAGCTACATATTGTTTTCCCGGTTCCAGAAAATCAAGAGTGAAAGTAGAGGTACGGGCATTTTCATCAGTAATACCACCTACAAACCAGTTGTTAGTACCTTTTGCCTTACGGGCTACGGTAATATAATCTCCCGGTTCAGCTTCCAGATATTTGCTGTCGTCCCAATCTACAGCCACATCTTTAATAAACTGGAAAGCATCCATATAGCGCTCATAACTTTCGGGAAGATCAGCTGCCATCTGAAGCGGACTGTACATCGTTAAGTAAAGAGCCAACTGTTTTGCCAGAGTAGTATGTACAAAGCTATGTTCTCCTGTCAGGAAAGACAATTGAGTATCAAAGATACCCGGAGTGTAATCCATCGGACCACCAATCTGACGAGTGAAAGGAAGCAATGTAGTATGGAACGGTTTGCTACCGCCAAAAGCTTCGTATTCAGTACCACGGGCAGACTCGTTGCCGATAAGATTGGGATAAGTACGACATAGCCCGGTAGGACGAACAGCTTCATGGGCATTTACACAAATCTTATAGTCGGCGGCTTTCTTCACGGCATAGAGATAGTGATTATTCATCCACTGACCATAATGATGTTCTCCCCGAGGAATGATATTACCTACATAACCACTCTTCACCGCATTATATCCGTTATCAACCATGAATTGATAAGCTTTATCCATATGACGTTCGTAGTTGCGTACAGAAGCAGATGTTTCATGATGCATCATCAGTTTCACACCTTTACTCTTAGCATACTCATTCAGCATTTTCACGTCAAAGTCAGGATATGCAGTAACAAAGTCGAATACATAATCTTTGGAGTGACCGAACCAGTCTTCCCATCCTTCATTCCATCCTTCAACCAATACTTGGTCAAATCCATGTTCGGCAGCAAAATCAATGTAACGTTTTACATTCTCATTGTTAGCACCATGCTTGCCGTTTGGCTTCGTTTTTGAATAATCGGTTTCACCAAGTTTCACAGACAAAACATCATCCGTATAAGCCCAGCTACTCTTTCCGGTAATCATTTCCCACCATACACCTACATATTTCACTGGTTTAATCCAGGAAACATCTTCATAAGCACAAGGATCATTCAGATTTAGCGTCAATTTAGAAGCAAGGATATCGCGGGCATCATCACTTACTATCACTGTACGCCACGGAGACTTACAAGGAGTTTGCATATATCCCTTATCTCCCACTGCGTCCGGAGTAAGCCATGACTCAAAAACAAGATTTTTGTCATCCAGATTCAGATTCATACAAGAGTAATCCACCAAAGCAGCTTCATGCAGGTTGATGTATAGTCCGTCAGCTGTCTTCATCTGCAAAGAAGTTTGTACTCCGGTTGGTGAAAAAGAGGCCTGCGATGCATTGTCTGTAATAGCTCCATTCATTAAGCCACGGATTTCAGAAAGTTTAGACTCCGTATAATCATATTCCTGTGTGTCATAATCACCCGGAATCCAGAAAGCAGTATGATCACCAGTCATGGCAAACTGTGAATGTTCTTCCTTAATAACAAAGTAATTCAGATTCTTTTGCAATGGAAATTCATAGCGAAAGCCCAAACCATCGTCATACAAGCGAAAACGGATAACGATGTTACGATCCTGCGCTTTCTGATCCAGTGTTACTGCCAATTCATTGTAATGATTGCGAATAGACTTTACTTCACCCCAAACCGGTTCCCAGGTTTCGTCAAAAGTACTTGTCTTGGCATCAGTCAATGTAAACCCATTCATTAGTCCCGGGTCGTTTTTAAGTTCCAACCCCAACTTCGAAGGTTTGATTACTTCCTTATCTTTATAAGAAAGTTCATACACCGGTTCGCCTTGGGCGTTCACCGAAAAATTGAGTCTCAAAAGTCCGTTAGGAGAAGTAATACTTTCGGCCATAGCTGCTGTACTTATTAATAAAGCGAGCAAGAAAAAAGCCATCTTGATGGTTAGTGTTTTCATGTGATTCATGATATGAATTAATAAATAAAAATCGTATGGCAAAGATAAACAGGAAATATTCAGATACACTCCCCATATAAATGGAATATAAAAGAAATATCTGAAAACGTTTGCATAAGTTTCTTATTATTAATGAGATAATCAGAAGATTAAAAACAAAAAATATAAATGGGTATTCACTCTACCGCTCCTATTTTGAGGATTTCTTCTTCAAATTTATCCCGGTTAATGGCTTTATTCTTGACTTTGTTCCGATAGGTATAGATGGTATTGATTGAATAGTGCAGAAAATTCGCAATCTTGGAACTGTCATCAATCCCCAAACGAATAATGGCAAAAATACGTAACTCGGTATTCAGCAATTCACCGGTTTTAAGAACGAAACGTTCTTCGGGCTGTAACAGTTCATTGAACTCTGCCACAAAGTTGGGATACAGATGCAGAAAAGCATTGTCAAAATTGGCATAAAACTCTTTCTGTTCTACTCCTGCAAACTGTGAAGACTTGGTCAGTTTCAGTAATTCCTCTGCTTGCCCTGCTGTGATTTTCCGGTTTACAGTGCTCCGAAAACGATCTAACTTTTCGATATAAATAGAGCAAAGGTTAAGAAAATGACCGATATATTCCTCTTTGATGTGGTTTGCCTGCTTCAGGTTTCGTTGAGTGGCAGATAGTTTCTTCATTTGTTTATATATTAAGATTACAGAAACAATCAGGAAGGCAGAAAGTATACTGACCACTATCAGAAAAAAGACCAACTGATGGCGCTGGCGTTCTATCTGTTGTTTATAAGCTGCCTCAATCACAGGAAGAACGCGCGAGATCTCAACCGTACGCAAACGGGCATTACAGAAAATGGCATCTTCAAGCGAACGCTTTATATAACGGTACGCACGGGATACATCTCCCCGTTCATACAGGACAAAAGCCAGATTGGATAAAGCAGCATTCTCTTTTACCGATACTTTTATATCCGAAATAGCAGATAATGCCAGATATTTCCCATAGGCATCCGTCTGTTTTTCATCTTTATATAAATGAGCCAGTGAAAAAGCAGCCCGGGCATATATATTAGATGTTTCGGGCTGATCATGCAGCAATCCCACTAACATGTTTTTGGCATGAGTAAACTGTTGATTCGCAATAAAACGTTCGGCTTCATAGAGACGATATTCCGGTAAGGCCGGTGAAAGGACGGTCAACAATGAATCACGGTATGCATTTTGTAGCCTGATATAGTTGGCTGCATAAGAGCTGTTATGAGAATAATTAGCAAGAAAAGAATACAACTGACGCCCACAATCATAAAAAGCAGGCAGCAAACTATCCGGCAACGTAGCACGATCAATGCCATGCAACATTTCCCAAGCCTCCTTATACATCCCGGAGATAGACAACACAGACGTCTGGCAAAGGCGAACTTCATCAACCAATGGGACACTACGTAAAGAATCGGCTATCAACAAACTATTATCAAAGTATTTCATGGCAGAGTCTGACACAAAAAGTTCGTATTCAGCCCCTAATGCCTTATTGAGGATAAATTGTTGCCGCAGCGTAAGTGACGAATGATGCAAAAGCTGTTTCAAACTATCGATGCGTTCTTCTTTCTGTTCCATATATATCTCCTGCTGTCCCATTACCCGATCCAACCGGACAAGAACGGAGTCTACTCCCCCACGAGCCAGTGCAACAAGCATACAGGAGAAGAACAATATCATTACTAAAAAGAATCTCTTCATTGATCCGACGTTTTTACTTTAGTGTTCAAAAGTACATAAAATACACTAAAATCCACTACCTTCACTTCGTTAAAACAAGCCATCACCCAACATTACACCAATAAATTTGTTTCTGCTTCTGATTAATACTATTTTTGCCCCGACTATCACGAATAAAGAATGAAAGAGATCGCTTATATATTTATTGGAGGCGGCGTAGGAAGTGTGCTTCGCTATCTGGCGCAAATCAGCATTAACGAACGGATGTCGGGTATAGGTTTTCCTTTCTCATGGGGAACTTTTATCGTAAATATTGCGGGTAGTTTACTGATTGGCCTATTCTACTCAGTATCCGAACGTTGGAACCTGTCTATGGAAATGAGATTGTTTCTTACAACAGGACTATGTGGAGGATTTACCACTTTTTCTACCTTTTCCAACGACGGATTAAGCCTGTTGAGAGGAGAATTTTACGGTACATTCCTGCTTTATGCCTTATTGAGCATCGGACTGGGATTAGTAGCGGTACTGGCCGGAGGAGCAATAGGAAAGCTATTGGGATAGAACCGGCAAAACACATTACAAGTAAAACGATTGCAAATACCATAATATACCATGAAACAACCCCGGAATAATAAACTCCAGATAGTCCGTATTGCCGCTCCCATGATCGAAGAGCAGGAAGAGAGCCTGAAAACTTTAAAAGACTTATTAGAACAGGAAGAGACGGTATCCAGCCTCTCGTTTAATAAAAATAACGAAGAATTCATTCATACTCCTTACCGGACTGTTAAAGAGTGCACATTCAGTGGTCTCACTTTCAGAGATTGTCAACTAAAATCAGCCCAACTCACCGATGTACGTTTTGAGAATTGCGACTTATCCAATATCTCTTTTGCCGAAAGTTCTCTTTACCGGGTAGAATTTATTTCTTGTAAACTGGTAGGGACCAATCTCTCTGAAACCACCCTCAATCATGTCTCATTCCGCGAATGTAACGCAGCTTATATCAATGTTGCCATGAGCAAAATGAACCAGGTTCGCTTTTCCGGTTGTCATTTTAGAAACGGAAGCCTCAACGATTGCCGGTTATCATCTGTTGCTTTTGATCATTGCGACTTGGTAGAGGCAGATTTCTCCCATACCTCTTTACGCGGTATTGATCTCCGGACTTCACGTATCAGTGGAATCGTACTCAACATCAGCGATCTGCGGGGTGTTATCGTTAATTCATTGCAAGCGATGGATTTGCTTCCCATGTTAGGAGTTGTTATTGAAGATTAGGCGTAAGAGATTTATCCTACATCGTATGGAAAAGAAGCAGTTCACCACGGAGGGCACGGAGAGCACAGAGATATTATTTTCTCTGATGAAACGCGGATGATCGCAGACAAACGCAGATTAAAAGACTATAGCTCTTTATCATACATTTGTTTCTCTTTGCGAAAATCTGCGATCATCTGCGTTTCAATAAAGATTTAAACTCCGTGTCCTCTGCTACCTCTGTGGTGAAATACTGTATGGCTTTGAGCTTAATAGCCTCTGCCGTTGCTCTCTATTTCCTTCTCCGGTATTGATAAAGTTCTATCTTATAGAGGAACGTAAGAAGCCTCAGTATGCAACGTTGTTTTAGATGTACATGTAAAGCAGTACGACATGTGCATGTGGAGCAGTACGACATGTGCATCTCGTACCGTTTTAGATGTACATGTAAAACAAGACTATACACCGGGAAAAGAAACGTTCCTTTCTAAGAAAAGCAAAATACAACACCGGACAACAGCATGCTTCCCGCACAAGGAGATGCATCAGGCGATGGTAGATGAATGGAAATACAGATGAACACAGCCTTAAATGAACTTGCGCCATGCTTTTATGATACAAGGTCCTTTCGATCAGTATTGATCTGCATAAAATTAAACTTTTATTCACCTATCCGGATGAAACAAAACCAATTGCTTCTTTGTTAATTAATAAAAGTAAAGTTACTGGCTAATTATGGGGAGCAGCTTTACATAAGAATACCTATTTATAGGGATTCTCTGTTCTCCATGAAGTGAGTATATTTGCAAGTATCTAAAAAATATAGAGAAACAATGAAAATAGAAAAAATTACAGGACGCGAAATCCTCGATTCCAGAGGCAATCCCACAGTAGAAGTAGACGTAGTATTAGAATCAGGTATCATGGGACGTGCATCCGTTCCATCGGGTGCATCAACCGGCGAGCACGAAGCATTGGAACTGCGTGACGGTGACAAAAAACGCTACGGAGGAAAAGGTGTGCTGAAAGCTGTAGAAAACGTGAACAATATTATTGCTCCGCATCTTATTGGCATGTCAGCTCTCGACCAAATGGGTATTGACCACGCAATGCTGGCTCTTGACGGTACGAAAACCAAAGCAAACCTGGGTGCTAACGCCATTCTGGGTGTATCACTTGCCGTAGCCAAAGCAGCAGCTGCATATCTCGACATTCCTCTTTACAGATATATCGGCGGAACTAACACTTATGTACTGCCTGTCCCGATGATGAATATCATCAACGGTGGTTCTCATAGTGATGCCCCGATTGCTTTCCAGGAATTTATGATTCGTCCGGTAGGTGCCAAATCTTTCAAAGAAGGTTTGCGTATGGGTGCCGAAGTATTCCATGCCCTGAAAAAAGTATTGAAAGATCGTGGTCTTAGCACGGCGGTCGGTGATGAAGGTGGCTTTGCTCCTAACCTTGAAGGCACTGAAGATGCTCTGAACTCTATTCTCGCAGCTATTAAAGCTGCCGGATACGAACCGGGTAAGGATGTAATGATCGGTATGGACTGCGCTTCTTCCGAATTCTATCGTGACGGCATTTACGACTATACCAAGTTTGAAGGTGCCAAAGGTAAGAAACGTACCGCTGACGAACAGATAGACTATCTGGAAAAACTAATCAACGAATATCCGATTGACTCTATCGAAGACGGTATGAGTGAAAACGACTGGGAAGGGTGGAAGAAGCTGACCGAACGTATCGGCGACCGTTGTCAGTTGGTAGGTGACGACTTGTTTGTGACCAACGTTGACTTCCTTGCCATGGGTATTGAAAAGGGTTGTGCCAACTCTATCCTGATTAAAGTAAACCAGATTGGTTCGTTGACAGAAACGCTGAATGCTATCGAAATGGCACATCGTCATGGTTATACAACAGTAACCTCTCACCGTTCCGGTGAAACAGAAGATGCTACCATCGCTGATATTGCAGTAGCTACCAACAGCGGACAAATCAAAACCGGTTCACTGAGCCGTTCAGACCGTATGGCAAAATACAACCAGCTTCTTCGTATTGAAGAAGAACTTGGCGATCGTGCCGTATATGGATATAAACTATTGAAATAATTAAAGCTGTTTATAATAGTTAAGAGGGGGATAAGCCGTGATGGCCTGTCCCCCTCTCCTATTTTAACCCTCTGATTGAATAATCAATCGGCTACCTTAAATGAAACTTCATTTCCACTTTGGCTATCCGTTGCTACCCAAAGTCCGAAATCTCCGGGTTCAACCACTTTTTCCATATTTATATTATAGAAAGCCAACTCGCTCACCGGCAGTTCAAATGTCACCGTCTTCTTTTCACCCGGCTTTAAAGTGACGCGGGTAAAGCGCTTCAACTCCTTCACCGGACGGGTTACAGAACCCACCTTATCCCGTACATACAGCTGAGCTACCTCCGTACCTTCGTAATCACCCGTATTTTCCAGATCGAAGGTAACAGTCAGTACATCATTCTTTTTCAGTTCATCAGCAGAAAGTTTCACATCACCATACTTAAATGTAGTATAAGACAGCCCGTATCCAAACGGATAGAGCGGATCAAAACCGGCATCCATATAAAAAGAGGTGCACCCTAATGAAGTCTGTCCGGCTTCTACCGGAATATCTTTCAACAGGGTTTCGTTGCGCATAGCCGGACGGCCGGAATTGTTATGTGAATAATAGGCCGGAATCTGTCCCACCATCTTCGGGAAAGTAACAGGAGTTTTGCCACTCGGCACTTCTTTGCCGAACAAAAGATCAGCAATTGCAGGGCCTCCCATTGTACCCGGATGAAACGAATAGAGTACTGCTGCAGAGAGATCCGCCTCTTTGCCAATCGTCAACGGACGGCCTGCCATTACTACCGTCACTACCGGTTTCCCGGTTTTAGCTAAAGCAGCAATCAATTCGGACTGAGCACCTTGCAGATTCAAATCGGCCAGGCAGTGCGCTTCACCGGACAGGATAGACTCCTCGCCTACAAACGCTAAAATTACATCGGCACGGGCAGCCGCTGCAACAGCCTTACTGATGCCGGATGTAGTATGATCCCGGCTGTAAGCCAGTCCCGGTTCAAAAATCACCTGTACTTTATCGCCATACATCTCTTTGATAGCAGCCAACGGTGTTTTCGTATGTGTCTTATCTCCGTCAAAAACCCAGGTTCCCATCTGCTCGTAAGGAGCATCTGCCAAAGGTCCCACAACAGCCACGGTACGTACTGTTTCTTTCAAAGGAAGTACCCGCTTGTCATTCTTCAACAGAATGGCCGACTCCACAGCAGCACGTTTGGCAGCCGCCAAATGAGCATCGGCATACATCACAGAAGGCTTTTTTTCGTCTACATACGGGTGGTCAAATAATCCAAGACGATACTTGATACGCAAAATATTACGGACGGCTTCGTTTATGGTTTCTTCTTTCACCTTACCTTCTTTCACCAGTTCGGGCAATTTATTAACAAATGTGTAACTGACCATTTCCATATCCACACCTGCATTCACCGCTTTCAGGGCAGCTTCTTTGTCATCGGCAGCAAAACCGTGAGGGATCATCTCCTTAGCAGAAGCCCAGTCCGTCACTACAATACCCTCAAATCCCCATTCTTTACGAAGTACATCTTTCAGAATAAAGCCATTCCCGGTAGCCGGAATCCCGTCATTATCATTGAACGAAGTCATGAAAGTGGCAGCACCGGCATTGGCAGCAGCTTCAAACGGAGGCAGATATACATTACGTAAACGGCGTTCGGGAATAAACGTAGAGTTATAATCAAGTCCGCCTTCGGCAGCACCGTATCCCACAAAATGTTTCGGACAAGCAGCAATGGAAGAAGGACTGCTTAATGAATCACCCTGAAATCCCTTAACCATAGCAGCCCCCATAACAGAAGTCAGATAGGTATCTTCTCCACAACCCTCGGCAATGCGTCCCCAGCGCGGATCACGGGCAATGTCAATCATCGGGGCAAACGTCCAGCGAATTCCCACAGAGGATGCCTCAACAGCTGCCACACGCGCACCTTCTTCTGCCACAGAAGGATCAAAAGTGGCAGCCTGCCCCAAAGGGATAGGAAAAATAGTCTTAAACCCATGAATAACATCACGGGCTATCAACAGCGGAATTCCCAGGCGGGATTCTTCCACCGCCACGCGCTGCAAAGCATTGACACGGACCGGATCTATCTCATTCAAAATAGAGCCTATCTCACCTTTTTTAATCAACACACTCATTTCTTCAATGTTGCCGAAAGAGCTGATCTGGTTCATCTGACCGATCTTCTCCTCCAACGTCATCTTAGAAAGCAGTTTGTCTACCTTGTTCTCAACCGCTTTATCTTTGGTGTCGGATACCTGTGTACACGACATAAAAGGAAGTAATAAGAGACAGGCAGAGAGAAATTTAGTTGTTTTCATACTTATTTATATACTTGAAATGGAACATTCACTGTAGATACGAATCCCGTATTATCCAGCACATATACATACAATCTATATTCACCAGGAGTTTCAACAATCGTTTCGTAAGTTGCGGTATCCGAAGTATTCACCTCTCCCACTCTTTCCGGACGTGGTTCAAAAGAACCACCGAAGCCAAGTTCGGTGGCTTCTTTCAATATTTCCCATACATAAGTCAACTGATCGTTTTCTTTATCGGTGACGGCTACATGAGCTTTGAACGCAGTTCCGGCTTTGACGCGAACACTGTTGATGGCATGCATTCCGTTTATAGTCATAGCCTCAACCACAGGAGCCGTTTCCGTCAGTTCTTTTCCGGTCCAGCCCCTCTGCATAGCCTCTACCATAGGAGTCTTTTCGCCACGCAGCGGCAATCCCTCTACATTGCCTTCTACAAACATACTGAACCAGGTGGGAGTACGTTCTTCCTTCTGCCCCCATAGAAAAACAAAAGAACCCAGACAACGCTCATTTGCAAGGATATAGCGGGTATAACGTTCTTCGTACACCTGTCTTTTTTCTTCGCTTGTTTGCTCGATAGGTGCCTTCCAGTCTGTAGAAGCAGTTTCCCACCATCCGGTTGGCCCCCATTCCGTCACCATAAAAGGACCTTTATAAGCAGACTTGTCTACCATCTCCTTTATTTCACCAATCGGACCATACGTGTTGATACCTACATAGTCAAGTGTAGGAGCAAATTTAGCAATAGAGTCAAGAGCAGCCGGATTGTGTGCAATAACCGTAGATACCAGATGGCGTTTATCAACTGATTTAATGATCTGCGCTAACTCTTCCACAAAACTCCACGCAGCACCTACATTAGCATTACCCAGATCGATTTCATTTCCAATTCCCCAGGCCAACAGGCAAGTATCATTTTTGAAAGTCTCTGCCAAGAGGCGTACTTCCTTACGCAGTTTATCTTTGTATGCATCGTCATAATAGAGTGCCGAATCTTTAGTCATTGCTATCCCCTGCATTACGTACATCTTATTTTCTGCAGCTAAAGCCAGGGCTTTCCTAACTGACTCTACATCTCCGCCCCAGGTTCTGAAAGCATTGGCACCATTCTGGCTGGCAACGTCCAACCGGTAAGTTCCACCTACACCTTTAATAGATGTATCCACTCCGTTAATATAGAGTTTAAACCCTTCTCCGGATTTCTTTATCTCAATTCCGGACGGAGCGGAACAAGCACCCAGCAGAAAGCTCCCTAAAACCCAACTACAAATTAAAAGTTTTTTCATTGTCATCTACCTATTACATTGAGAATTAGGGACATCTTTCGGCTTTACAACCAGTGTAAGCCTTCAAATGCCCCTAAATATATTAATTCTTTTGATAAACACGAACGTAATCAATCTGGAATATTGCCGGATAGCAAGTATTATCTACTCCTTTTGTTCCTCCCATTCCTCCACCGACAGCCTGGTTCAGTTTCACGTAGAACGGAACATCAAATGGCCAGGTCTCTTTATTACCGGTTCCGTCATTCTGAAACCGGAAACAAAGCACACCGTCAATATAACCTTTGATCTCCTGTGGTGTCCACTCCAATCCATATACGTGAAAATCATCTTGTGCCCTGTCAATAACCGTAATGGAAGTTTGCTGCGTTCCGATACTGTGATTGTATCGTTCTGTATGAGCAGATATATGAATAGAATCAGGATGACTCCCTACATGTTCCATTATATCTATCTCACCATCCAACGGCCAATTCTTAAAATCTTCGGGCAACATCCAGAAAGCAGACCAGGTGCCAACTCCTTCCGGCAACTTTATCCGGGCTTCAAAATAACCATACTTCCAGCTTTGAGTCGTATTCATCCGTGCAGATAAATAATTGTATCCCTCAACCGGTTTATCAGGTATTAATGTTTTAATATGTAATATCCCTCCATCCAGATAAGCCACCGTATCCGTTTCATAAACAGCAGGAACGTAATATTGCAGTTCGGCATTCCCCCAACCTCCACCTCCAACTTCATATTTCCACTTTGAAGTATCCGGCAAGGAGCGATCTACAGATTCAAACTCGTCATTCCAAATCAATTTATACTCTTGGGGTACAAATGCACTATTCACAACAGGCTTCGTTACCGGACGTTCAGTACAAGCTGTACCGGTAGCCACTACTATAGTCAGCAATACCAATAATTTCACATTCATAGATTAATCTTTCAATAGCGGGTTCTTCTCCTGTTCTTTAAGCGGAATGGGCAAGTAATAGTGTGTACCATTGAAAATGCGGTCTTCCACCTTAGACACTTCATATCGCAATGTGACATTGTCATCATATATATTCATACCCATAATCGGTTCGGCCAGTACGTCGCCATCTTTCCAACGACGCAGATCATAGAAGCGGTGCTCCTCCAGAAGAAGTTCAATTCTGCGCTCATTCTTAATTCTTTCACGCATCTCTATTTTCGACAATCCCGAAGGCAGATCCGGTTGTCCGGAACGGGAACGAACTTCATTGATTGCCAGATAGACACTTGGATCGGGGGCAGCCAACTCTTCATTCTTTGCTTCGGCATAATTCAGCAAAACCTCTGCATAGCGTATATATGGCCAATTATTACTTTGAGCATATCCTCCGTACAGGTTGGTAGAAGGATCGAGCTCCTCTATAAACTTCTTAGGACCATAGCCGCAACGCGCCTTACCCAACTGAGGCTTGCATGAACCATTCTTGGAAGGATCAACCGTATTGGTCACCATAGACATCCTGTGAGTTTCCCAGGTGGAACCATTATAGATAATGCTCTGATAGAAACGTGCATCCCGCTTTGTATACGGATCCTGCTTATTATACATTGTATTGGTTGGGTCTGTTGTTAACTTTCCATTCACTGTTTCATAAGCATCTACCAAATTTTGTGTAGGATACAATCCATTCCATGAGCCGGCATCCACAGCGTCCAGACTCCACATCATATGAATATTGTGAGGAGCTTCGGGGAAAGTGAAACGACGTTCAAAAATGACCTCCTTATTGGCAGCAGTTTTATCAAATGCCATAGAACGATAAGGGGTATCCGTCAGCTTATACAGCTTGTATATATCCAGGTCCATCACATCCTGAGCTGCCTGAGCTGCATCAGCCCACTTCCGGGAGTCATCGGAACTATTCAGAGGGCTTGCCAGATACAACAAAGCACGCGATTTAAGTGCCAGAAAAGCACCTTTTGTTGCATGTCCGGCCTCATCATCCGAATAACTGAGAGGTAAATTATCAGCATACAAATCACACTCCTCTTTCACAAACTTCACAATATCGGCAAACGAAGAGGGAGCCACTTGCAACTCATCCGTAAGGCTTTGTGCTTTCACAATCAAAGGTGCTTTACCAAAAGTACGTGCCAATTCAAAGTGACAGAAAGCTCTCAGAAAACGAGCTTCTGCTTCTACTCTCTTTTTCTCGGTAGCCGATAAGATTCGTTCTTCAACACCGGGAGCACGCTCGATGATGATATTACACTTGCGTATCACCTTATACTCCTGATTCCAGATCTCCTCTACAAAAGGACAACTCTGGGCAGTGATTGCATCTTTATTAAGCTGCGTATAGATAGGACCATCGCTAACACTGGCAAAGTCGTCAGTAGCAGCATCCAGATTCCCAGCCCACGACATGGACCAGTCCTGTTCGTAACCAGCCGTACACCTGTTGAACCCGCACAACATAGAACCGTATGTATTTGCAACAAACTGATTAATCAGATTCTTGTCTTCCCAGATAGCTTCATCAGAGATAAAAGTAGTAGGTTTTATATCCAGCATATCCGAACATCCGGACGTAAGAACCACCAATATCGTTATTAATAAATTTCTATTCTTTTTCATAATCGTATCATTCTTTAAAGTTAAAACTGAAGAGTAAGTCCTACGTTAAACGCCTTCATTTGCGGATATGTCCATCCTTCCTGTTGAGTGTTTTCCGGGTCAATTTGCGGAACATCGGAAATGGTAAACAGGTTCTGCGCATTCACATAGACACGCAATCCGGTTATTGCCGCAGACCGCAACCATCTGGAAGGAAGCGTATATCCTATTTCAATATTCTTCAAACGAAGATAAGAAGCATCATAGAGGTAGGTCTGAACAGCGCTGATATCCGTAGTCGGGAAGTTATGAGTAGATTCTGCCAAACGAGGATATTTCGCATTTACATTCTGTTCGGTCCAACTCTCATTTACCCAAAGCTGCGGAAGATTACCCTGATTGAAATAAGGTTGTATCACACCACCCTTCAGATAAACCTGTGTACGGGCAGCTCCCTGGAATAAGAAACTGAAATCAAGATTCTTCCAGTTCAACGAACCATTTATACCATAGATTATCTCAGGAATATTCCCATTTCCCAGATAAGTCATATCGTTAGAATCTACCACGCCATTGCCGTCAACATCCACATATTTAATATCTCCCGGCTTAGTCACATACCCTGTACCTGCCACTTCCTGCTTAGGATAGGCATCTATTTCTTCCTGAGACTTAAAGATACCATCTGTTTTATACCCATAGTAACCATTGATGGGTCTACCGGTTTTACGCATATACTTGGATGTTCCGGCTGCTTCTGCCATCTCTACAATTTCATTCCGGGCAAAGGTAAAGTTACCTCCCAATGAGAAATCGACCTGCTGTATTCTCTGATGATAATTAAGTGATAAATCGACTCCTTTGTTTTTCACCTCTCCTAAATTCTCAAGCGGTAATATTCCACCGAATGAAGAAGGAACTTCGGCACCACGCTGGGCAAGAATATCTGTTCGTTTTTCCATAAAGAAATCTACTGTCAGGTTAAGACGGTTAAACAAAGTAGCATCTACAGCCACATTCTTCTTGGTCGACTTTTCCCAGGTAGCCAGTGCGTTGGCAATAGGGCCGGGCAGCATTCCTTTGGTAAGCAATGTTCCGAAAATATAGTCTCCCAAATTATTGGTAAACCCATTGCTTGCATTGTTACCGGAATACAGATCAAAACGGCTGTAAAACGGGAAAGTTACACCTCCTGTATTATCATTCCCCAGCGTACCGTAAGAAGCTCTTACCTTCAGGAAATTAACCGTATTCTTCAGATTCTGAAAGAATTTCTCTTCCGAAAGCACCCATCCCAAAGAGGCAGAAGCAAACGTACCCCATCTCTTGTTGGGAGCAAAGTTTTCGGACGCGTCACGACGCAGGTTAAACTCTACCAAATACTTCTGGGCATAATTGTAGTTGATACGCCCCATATAGCTGGCACGGGCTGTTTTACTGTCATAAGCATTCAATGACTGATTGGCTGTATTTCCGGCATTCATCTGATCCAGAATTTCCGAATCAAAAGAAATACGATTCATTCCCGATCTTTCAATGAACCCCTTTCTTGCCAAAGCCATAGCCATTGCAGTGATATTGTGATTGCCGAAAGAACGGTTGTAGTTCAACTGCAATTGATATTCCTGGTATTCATCACCGTTCTGTGTCAATCCCAGGCTGGCACTTGAACGTGGTTTCAAAACATAGGCTCCATCTGCATCCTTAGAGTAAACATAAGGAGATACATTCCATGATTTGTTTTTATATACATTCTTGCTGAAAGAAGCAGTTCCTTTTACAGACAGACCGGAAGTTATGAAATCAAGTTTCTGGTCCAGTTCTACACGTGCATCCACTACAAATGTATTTCCTTTGCTATAACTTCCACCCGGCTGATTGGAAGCCACAATATTGGGGTGAGTTGCATCGGGCACAGCAAATGTACCATCGGGATAGCGGCACAACAGCACAGGAGTATTACGCACCAATTGCTGGAAAATGCCCTGGCTTGCACCTACATTCAAGGTATTCTCTACACGACCGGAAATATCAACTCCCAAACGAGTCGTATTTGTAATAGTAGCATCAATATTACTACGCAAATTGTAACGCTTATAATCCAGATCTTCCCAAAGTCCGCCCTGGCTAAGGAAACCGGCACTTACATAATAGCGTACTTTCTCCGTACCTCCGGATACGGATAAATTGTGCTGGTGCTGAATGGCTCGTTGAGACAACATCTCTTTATACCAGTCTGTATTCGGATACTTTTCCGGATCGGTACCATCTCTGAACTTTGCCAGTTCGTCACCATTATAGATCTCTTTTCCCGTATAGGTATTGTATAAACGGGCATAGTCATAAGAGTTGGCAAACTCCGGCAGTTTGGTTGGCGACTGTATAGATACATTTCCGGAATATTTAATAGTTGTCTTATCCTGTGTTCCGCGTTTAGTAGTGATTACCACTACACCATTGGCACCGCGCATACCGAAGATGGCAGCAGAAGCAGCATCCTTCAACACATTGATAGATTCAATATCATTGGGATCCATACGTGCAAAGTCGGCAGAAGAACGTTCCATACCATCGATAATAAAAGCAGGAGAAGTCTCTCCCTGAAAAGTAGCAATACCACGTACATACAATGAGGCATCATCTGCTCCCGGTTCACCGGTAGCCTGCTTGGATATAAGTCCCGGCATCTGTCCCACCAGAGCATTGGTAGAGTTGGCAGACTTTGCCTTCAATAGTTCATCGCTCTTTATAGAAGTAACGGCACCCGTCAGATTGGCTTTCTTTTGAACCCCATATCCCACAACCACTACTTCCTCCAATGCTGCTGCATCCTCTTCCAGCACCACGTGAAGTATCTTATTCCCTTTCACCGGAATATCCTGTGATTTATAGCCGATATAAGAAACAGAAAGAATTGAATTAGAAGGTACAGTGAGAATAAATTTACCGTCTAAATCGGTTATTGTACCATTGGCAGTAGCATCTTTCACCACTACATTCACTCCAGGCAAAGGCTCCCTATCCGACCCGCCTATAACTGTACCTGTGACCTGTATGTTCTGAGAAAATACAGTAAGGTAAGCTCCTAACAGAATTAAAACTGATAATAACTTTTTCATAAGTCTTTGTATAATTAAGATTAACTCGTTGTCCGTTTTGGACAATGCAAACATAGAGAATAAACAGATTAAGAAGTTAAAAAGGCAGACGTCTAAAATACGTCAATAAGAAAAATAGAATACGTTACGAATACGTCAACAATTTGTAATATATTAATTTTCAACAAAATAGTAATACGCGCCTACATTTCGTCAAGTATGTTACAGAACATAAAAAGAGTGATAACCCCACTTTCTTCCATTCGGGTCATCACTCTTAGCCAAACAAGAGTTAAATCTTCTGGCTCAGATAATCAATCAAACTATCTTCTCTATCCAGCTCAAATTTCTTTCGAAGACGATAACGTATCGTTTCTACTCCCCGGACAGAAATACCCAGCAAAGGGGCTATTTCTTTTGAAGAGAGGTTCATCTTAAGATAGGCACACATCATACGTTCATTGAATGATAAATCGGGATGTTTTTCACCCAACCTTTTCATAAAATTATTATGCACCAGGTCAAACTGTTCCTCGATCCTCTTTAATACTTCATCGCTCTGAATATTCGAATCGATCTTATTACTTACTAAAAGCAGCATTTTTTTGTATTCTTTTGATCCCTCACCCTTCAAAGCTGTAACAACTTTAAACAAGTCCGACTTTATCTCGGTCAGCATCTCATTCTTACGTACAAAATTGATCATCAGATTGGCCATTTCCTGACTTTTATGTTTTAGCTCATACTCCAGTTTCTCCTTTTCGAGTTCCACTATCTGACGCTCCTTGCGCGCACTTTCCTCTTCGTATTCTTTTTCCAGTTCCTGTAGTTCTTTATCTTTTTCTACCACAGCCTGTTGCTTTTTACGTTTCACGCGGAGATCATCCCACTTATATACATACCACATCAGCAACAAAAAGAGCATGAAATAACATAAATAGGCTATTCCCGTACGATACCAGGGAGGAAGAATTCGAAAAGAGAAAGAATCAGTAGCCGTAGTACCATTTCGGAACACCGCCTTTACTTCAAAGGTATAATCTCCTTCCGGAAGATTGCTATACTCCTTGGTCTGTACATTAGTATATTCAGACCACTTGCGGTCATTCAACCTATATTGATAGCTAAGCTCCTCTCCGTGTGTCAATGAAGATATTCCATATTCAAACCGGATGGCATTCTGATTATAAGCAATTTCCGGCGTACTTTTCACCGACAGGAAATTATCGGTATAAATCAGAGAATCCTTAGGATAAGAGAGGTACACATTGCGAATATGTATCAAGTCACTATGGTCTTTTTGCTGGTTATGAGAAGGGATCTTAAACAGAGCAAAACCATCATAATCCGGAATAATCATTAACGAATCAGAAACAGGGACGATTACTTCGGCACCTTGTACCAATTCAACTGAAGGGAGCTCAATAGGGACAATACAGGTTTCAGCCCCTTTCTTATAGTTTCTCAGACTGGCAATACAAATTTCCTGCTGACTAAGGCTGATCAGATGATTATTGTACTGCACCAGACGCGAATATTGATTCACCCCATTAAGAAGCAGGTTCATTTCCTGAAAAGGTTCCATACAATCGGCCGATTCATTATACCGGTATACTCCCTTTGGAGTAGCAAAACAAATCCGGCCATCCACCTTACTTACAAATATATCTTTGTCAGAAGGAAACCCGTTATTCGTATTATACGATTTAATTTCTACCACACGAGACAGATCATCACTGAGTTTTACCCGTTTAATCTCGCCGGAAAGACATATCCACAACACAGAAGCAGACTGCTGTTCAAGAAAACGGCAAGAGTCGAACAACCCTTCTACTTTACAAACAACCTTCCATACGGCATCTTTCTTTTCCATCAGATAAAGTCCGTCATAAACGCCAACATATATCAGGCGCTTTTTTCCCACCACCGATTGACATCCCCAGGCCCCAGCCACATCTGCTATTTTTTTCATGCTGTTTCCTTCCACCAGAAAGACACCCCGGTCGTGCAAACAAAAAATATCATCATCTATACGGCATAAGTTCCAAACCTGTCCGCTGGATTGAGCCACAGGATGTATATCAGGCAGATTATCAGTTAACTGTACCGGATAATGAGTATAGTACAATCCACGGTTTGTCCCCAAATAGAGACGATCTTCCGACAATAAAGCCGCATAACCGGTTCCGTAAGAGTAGGGATAAGAATAAAGATTGGTCAGCGATGAATTCAAACAAACATAATCAATGCCACTATCCAACCCCGCCCACAGATTTCCCCAATGGTCAAAAGCAACAGAAAGTACCGTATTATTTTGTAAGTTATTGTATTCATTAAAAAACTTTATCCGTTTTGTTTGAGTATCTATCAACAAAATCCCTTTGTGTATAGTTCCCAATGCAATCTTACCACCCGAAGCAGCAGCACAAAACACTTCATTCTGCCGCATAAAACTCTCTACACCCGTCAGGAACGGAACCGTAGTACGCCCATCACAGTAAAACAAACCATCATAAGCCGTCACAACAAGCACCCCGTCTTTATAAGGAATAATGCTCCGAATTCTTTTTGACTTCAATACCTCCGCTCCCTGCAATGGAAAGAAAGTATTCCCTACCAATACCCATACCCCATGATCAGTACCTATATATAAAACTCCGTTCACCATATCGGAGCAGTCTATCTTACAATTCATTTCAATGGTAGTATACTTTCCATTGAGGAATTTCAATACCCTTCCGTCTCCCTGTAAGTAAAGGATGTTATCATTTTCATGTATTCCCCAGACATTGCCGATAGCCCGTGAAGTCGCATCCAATGAATCAGACATACAAGTATAAATCAACCTGCCATCATCTCCCGGTTCAAAATAACCGAATTCATTAATTCCACCTGCATAAATCCTTTTCTGTGATACGGAAGGCAGAACGGAACGAACATCCGAACCATTTTTCAAAGGAAAGATATTCCAGGAGTTACCATCAAATTGCAGCATACCGTTTTTATTGGCAAAATAGCTCCAATTACTGCTGTAAGAACCTATCTGCCAGGTCTGAGAACCTTTACCATAAAGAGTTTTATTGTAGTTGATAATGAAATTATTCCAATCGGAGGCCGAAGCACATACTGATACCAGGAGAAACGAAACAATCAGAGGTAATAATCGTTTTTTCATATGCGTCATAGTATGATCTCTTTGCTATTAGTAGTACAAACTTACTATATTCCAGTGAAGTTCCCAAGAAAAGAAAGAGAAAAGTTAAAAAAAGAAAAGCACCCCGGCAGATACCGAGATGCTTTCATCAATTTTGAGCCTCTTGTCGGATTCGAACCAACGACCCCGAGATTACAAATCACGTG